>Ga0257115_1000167_pt1 | contig 69368 bp, 57 predicted proteins | sample SI112_100mmetaG_FD_194465 | JGI IMG/M metagenome (GOLD analysis project Ga0257115, IMG submission 194465) | Marine microbial communities from Saanich Inlet, British Columbia, Canada - SI112_100m | ecosystem: Environmental > Aquatic > Marine > Inlet | place: Canada: British Columbia | collected...
GCTATCTTATCTGGGTTGATGTTTGCTTGTTCCTCAAACAACTCATGAATCCCCTTCCCTCTTTCATATTCTCTGGCTGTTGCATTCCATCCTTCTAGTATTTGGCTCTTTTCTTCCTTCGTTAATATGTCTATCTTCCCTATCTCAACATGCAAATTATTTACTATTGCGCTTACTATGTTTCTATAATGCTCAGACATCCTTATGACTGTCTGCTCATTATATAGATCCTTTGAATACTCTATCCTAAATCTTATCTCATCTCTCGACTCAAATGCCTCTAATAACAAATCAAATTTTGATACATTATATGGTAAAGTAAGATGTTCCCTTTCTATATCTTGAAATTGATAATCATCGTTGACTGCATTTTGTAATACAAACATTACTTGAAATACAGGATTCTTATTGATAGATCTCTCTATCTTTAAATAATCAACTAATTGTTCAAATGGAATGTCTTGATGCTCATAGCCCTCAAGCGTAATCTTTTTTATTTGTTCCAATAACTTACTAAAACTTTCTCTTGAATCAACATAACTTCTTAGAACCAGTGTATTTACAAAAAATCCTATAATAGGTTCTATCTCCTTGTAGCTCCTATTCGCTATCGGGCTACCTACTACAACATCATTTTGATTACTGTACTTGTACAATAATACTTTAAATACTCCCAACAATAACATAAACAAAGATATACCCTCTCTGTCACATATATCTTTAAGTTTCTTACTGGTTGATTTATCTAACGAAAAATAATAACTATCTCCATCATATGTTAATTCCCTCGGTCTGTTCTTATCAGTAGGTAATTCTAACATATCCGGAATGCCTGATAACCGCGCCTTCCAATACTCTAACTGCCTCTCTAATACTTCTCCTTGAAGCCATCCCCTCTGCCATATGCTATAATCTGTATATTGTACTTCTATATCTGATATATTTGGCTCCTCTCCATTTACATAGCTATTATACAAAGAACTCATCTCTTCAAACAAAACACCTACTGACCATCCATCTGATATAATGTGATGCATTACTATTAATAAGATTATTTCTCCTCTTGATATCTCTAGTAACTTGATGTCTGCTAAAGGACCTTGGCTAAGGTTAAATTTCTGATTTATTACTTTATCTATATATTTATTGACGTCCTCTTCTTTAATTTTTACAGCTTCTATTATCTCTACATCTTCTATTATTACTTGATATGCTACCCCGTCTTCTTCTTTAAATATTGTTCTTATAGAATCATGACGCTCTATAATCTTTCTCAAAGACTTTATCAGTATATCTTTGTGAATACTTCCTTTAAGCCTCATTGCTATTGGAATATTATATAGTGCAACTTCTGGTAATAACTCATCTAAAAACCATAATCTCTGCTGTGAAAAAGACAAAGGAATACGATCTTTATTCTCTATCTTTACAAGTGGTGGAGCCATTAAACTTGTGCCTTTAAAACCTGTGCTAATAACTTTGGATAATTTCTTTATAGAAGGATTTTCAAATAAAGCTCGTAAAGGAATCTCTATTTTAAATAATTTCCTTATCCGCGATATTACTTGGGTCGCAAATAATGAATGACCTCCTATATTAAAGAAGTTATCTGTTATACCTACTCTCTTAGCTCCTAAAACTTCCTCCCATATTCTGCATAATCTCTTCTCTATATCCGTACGTGGCGCTACATATTTATCCTCTACTCTTATACTGCCTTCCGATAACCTTAATAATGCTTTCTTATCTACCTTACCATTCACTGTTAGTGGCACCTTGTCCAATATTACAAAATGCTGAGGAACCATGTATTCCGGTAAGTTCTTCCCTAAGAACTCTCTAATGTCTGAAACAACCTTATTCGCTAACTTACCCCCTAGAACATTGTGGCTTTCACTGTCTCCTATCGCTTTTAATTCTTTAGCATCTTTTAATACTATGCAACTAACTAATTTCTTATTAGCTCCTTCTCCTTTTGCTAATACTACTACTTGACTTATTACTTCTATCTCACTTATTGCGCTCTCTATCTCTCCTATCTCTATCCTATATCCCCTTATCTTTACCTGACTATCTACCCTTTCTAAATACTCTATATTCCCATCTGGTAAGTACCTACCTAAGTCTCCTGTTTTATACAACCTCAAATGCTCTTTCCTATCTCCTTCCTTTACAAAAGGATTCGCTATGAAGCTCTCCGCTGTTAATTCCGGACGATTTAAATATCCTCTCGCTATTCCAAATCCACCTATGTATATCTCTCCTTTTACTCCTATAGATACTGGCTCTAATCTCTCATCCAATATGTACATCCTTACATTCGAAATAGGCCTCCCTATTGTTGTTATCTTCTCAACATCATCTATTTTAAAAACACTTGACCATACAGTAGCCTCTGTCGGACCATATTCATTTAAAAGTTCTATTTGAGGATATTTCTCTTTATGCCTTTTTACCAAATCTGCACTACCTTGCTCGCCTGCTATAGTAACCACTTCCAAACTATCTAATCTCTCTTGACCATGCGATAACAAAGTATCATATATGCTTGGTGTACATAATATATGCGTGCCTCTCTTCTCTTTAATTATTTTACTTAATTCCAATACATCAAACCTTTCCGATGATAATAATAACAATGTAGAACCAGTACTTAATGATGCAAAAATAACCCCTACTGAACTATCAAAAGAATATGACGGAACCAGCACTATATTTTTTATATTTTTATAGTAATCCTTCCTTGCATTGGTAGATGACAACAAATTATCATATGTAACCTCAACTCCCTTAGGTTTACCGGTAGATCCAGATGTATATATTACATATGCCGTACTTTCTTTTACATATTCTCTATCAAGGTTATTGGCACTCTCATCCTTTAGTTTATCCCATATGTCTATCTCTATTATCTCCCCTTCATAACCAATAAATTTCTCTTTAAGAAAAGTCTGTGTAAGTAATATCTTAGCCTTGCAATCTGATAATATATATTTCAAACGATCTATCGGATGTTCAGGATCAAGAGGAACATATCCGCCTCCTGCTTTTAATATACCCAAAATTCCTATCAATACTTCTAAGCTCCTCTTAACTGATATTGCTACCAATATATCTGGCCCAACTCCACACCTCTTAAGATAATGACCTAGTTGATTCGATCTCCTGTTTAATTCTTCATATGTTACTTGTTGATCCTGATAAACTGATGCTATCTTATCCGGATTGTTTCTAACTTGTTCCTCAAATAATTCATGAATCCCTCGCTCTCTTGGATATTCTCTAGCCGTTGCATTCCAGTCCTCTAGTATCTCCCTATATTGCTCTTTAGGTAAATAGCTTAATTCTTCTACTTTTACATTAGAACTACTTGTTATTTGTTCTACTAATTCCTTACACACTGATAATACTTTTTCTATTGACTCGTCTTCAAATAATTCTCCTGCATAATATATTTTTAGTATCACCTCTTTATCTCCTTCGTGCACTACAACTCCTAAAGAATAATCTAGTTTCTCTATGCTTTCTCTGAACCTTATCCTTAATTTATTTTTCTCGCCTTTGCTTGTAGGATTCGGATAATTCTCATATACAAACAAACTATCAAATAATCTTCTACCTCCTTCCTGGAGCTTTGCTAAACTTACCTCGCTCCTTGTATTTATCTCATTGATATTTTTTTGTATCTTCTTTATTGCCTCTATTACTCTGCCATCACCATGATTCACTATCAATGGCAATGTATTTATGTATAGTCCTACTGAACTTTCTATATTATCTATCGGTAGGTTTCTTCCTGATATTGTCGTACCTACAACCGTCTGCTTGCTATTACCATAAACACTCAATACCTTGTGCCATACATATTGTAGTATTGCACTTATTGTTACTCCCTGAGAACGACTTATTGCTTTTAATTGTTCATATAGTCCCTCTTTGATATTTAAAATAGTTTCTCTAGGTTCCTTGATATGCTTATATTCACTTATCCTTTCTTGCCTATTATCAGCTGCTAATAAACCGCTTATATCTACTCTCTCCTCTATTTGTCCTACATAATTATACCAATATTCTTTATTACTTTCCTTATGCTCTTGTAAGTACCTTTGTGCCTCTTCATAACTATAATCCGTTGACTCCTCTACTCGTTCTCCTTTTAACAATTTTGTATATGTCTCATGGATATACCCCAATAATACTGGTCCACTCCATCCATCCAATATCGCATGATGATTACTAAATATACAGGTATATAAATCCTCTCTCTGTTTGATTACATACACCCTAAACAAATTGCCCTCTCCCAAATCATAGATCTCCCTTCTATCATCTTCTTGTATAGATCTAATCTTTTCCTCTTGTGCTAATTGGCTCTCTCTGCTTAAATCTATATATCTCCAATCTAATTTACCCTTCTTGTCTATTACTTGTACAAGCTCTTCATCCCAAGCTAGCCTTAGTCTTAAAGCTGGATGTCTTGCTTGGGCATAATTCCAAGATGATTTTAATCTCTTTATATCTACACAACTATTATACTCCCATATAAGTTGTACCCTATATGCATCATCTACCTCTCCTTGACTTAATGCGTGATAAATAAATCCTTCTTGTAAGCTGTTCGCTAAATATACTCCTCTAACCTCTCTTTCCTTTTGTATCTTATCCAGATACTCCTCACTAATAATATTATCTACATCACTTACCGTTAAATAGCTCCTGCTCTGACTTACCGTATGATTTATTACCTCTTCTAACTTTTGCATAAATATCTCTGCTACTCTGTCTGTAACTTCTATACCTAACTTGCTTTCTATGCTGAATTGCAATTTTCCTTCTATTACCAAACCATTGATGTTAATGATATTATAATCTTCGTTCCTCCCATCTACCGCTATTCCTGTACTCTCATTTACAACCTTCCAAAGCGCACCTCCTGTTTCTTCCTTATCAAATTGTCCTAAATAATTAAAACTTACTCTCGGCAATCTTGCTTTCTTGTACCCCTCTATCGCTCCATACCCTATGCTCTTCGGCGCTCTTCTTAAATTCTCTTTTATCTGCTTGATACCATCTCCTATATCCTCTGTTACCTCTAACCTCACTGGATACATCGTAGTAAACCACCCAACTGTCCTGGTTATGTCTATATTACTCTCTATCTCTTCTCGACCGTGTCCCTCCAATATTATGTAACTTACTTTGTTATTTGTTATCTCACTTAATGTATATCCAAGCGCTGTGAGTAATATATCATTTATTCCTGTGTTATATGCCCTGTTACTCTCATACAAAAGCAACCTGGTCTGCTCCTTGCTTAACTCTAAACCGCTGTAATTAGTTCTATCTTCTATCTTTACTGCTTTTGCTAACTGATCATTGAAAGCTCTACTACCTCTTACTACCCCCTCCCAATATTCCTTTTCCGCAGCATGGCTTTTACCATACTTAACTACCGCATCCACCCACTGCCTGTAACTACTACCCTTTAATCCTAAATCTTTACCTACATATATATATCTTAAATCTTCTGCTAGTATCCTCCAACTTACTCCGTCTACTATCAAATGATGTAATGTAAAATATATCCTTGCACTTCCATCTACATAACCATAGAGATAACCGATCTTGTATATAGGTCCTTTTTCTATATCAAAACTACTCTGCCAAACAGTTAGTAGCTCTTCTAACTCTTTATCAAAGTCCTTGCTCCCCTCTTTATTACCTAATGTCCTTATATCTAATGTTTCTAACGTTGTAGCCTGCTCTTCATCCTTATAATATTGAATATAGCTATTCGCTCTACTTAGATCTTCTTTATATCTCAGTCTTAGACTATCATGATGGTCTATTAGCTTTTCTAAGCTATTTTGCAGTCTATTAATATTTAATTCAGGCGTCTTTACTATAAACGACTGATTCCAATGATTTGCTTTCGTAAATTGACTCTCAAAAAACCACTCTTGTATTGGCAGTAACCCCAACTCTCCCTTTAACTTGCCTTGCTCTGTCTTTAACTCTACTTTATCACTACTGCTTATTTTCTTACTAAATACAGTATCGTACAGTCGTTCTATACTTCTATAACTAAATATATCTTTTATGCTTACCTGTAACCCCAATCTCTGTCTTAGCCTGCTTACCAATTGTATGCTTATTATACTGTCGCCTCCTAATCTAAAGAAATCATCTTGTATCCCTACCTCGTCTGCTGGCAATACTAATACCTCTGCCCATATCTCGCACGCCTTCCTCTCTACCTCGTTCCTCGGTGCTATATACTTATCTTCATTCGTAAACTCAGGATTTGGCAGTGCTTTCCTATCCAACTTGCCGTTAATTGTTAGTGGTAGCCTCTCTATCTTTAGCAGCGCGCTTAGCATCATGTATGATGGCAGCCTATCGTGTAAATACTTTAAAATCTCTTCGTGCTCTAATTCTACCTCCGACACATAATATCCTACTAAATATTTAGTCCCGCTTACCGCTCCGTCACCACTTCCTTTGTCTGTCTCTAATTTATCTGCCTTGTGCTCTTTCGCTAATGCCACACTTTGTTTAATGCCGTCATAACTTAATAACGCTGTCTCTATCTCCCCTAGCTCTATCCTATGTCCCCTTATCTTGACCTGAAAATCATTCCTGCCTATATATTCTAAATTTCCATTTGGTAACCACCTCACTAAATCCCCCGTCTTATATATCCTGCTGTTTTTACCACAGCCTCTTCCCTCTTCTGTAACAAATGGATTTGCTATAAACCTCTTCGCTGTTAAATCTGGTCTATTTAAATATCCCCTAGCTAATCCCACACCTCCTATGTATAACTCTCCTATTCCTCCTGCTGGTAACAGGGTTAAGTCATTATCTAATATATATACCTGCGTATTATCAATTGGCTTGCCAATTGCATCGGTATCCCCATTTATAATTTGTTTGCTACAAGCATATATGGTAGTTTCTGTCGGGCCATAATAATTATACAGCTTGTAATAACTCGACCAGTATTTCCCTGTGCCCTTATCACACACTTCTCCTGCATATATTATTGCATATAATTTTTTATATTCTATTTTTGGTAAAATTGACAGCAATGCAGGGGGTAAATATACGTAGTTTATATTTTTATCTATTATATACTCACCAACTAATAATGCGCTCCTCCTTACTTCTTCGCTCAACACATTTAACTCACCTCCTGTAAATAATATACTAAAAAATTCTGATGCCGATACATCAAACACATACGACGTAAATGCAGTTGCCTTACTAGTTGTATTAAAATTACATACTTTATTTAATGATATTACAGTATTAATTATACCCTTATGCCGAATCATCACACCTTTAGGATTTTCAGTTGTACCTGAGGTGTATATTACATAAGCTAAATTATTACTCGTTGTTTCTGTGATTGGATTATTAACCTCCTTCTTTGATAGTTCTTTTCGAGAGTGCTTATCATCTATTGCTACTACATCTATTGCTCTTACTTCCTCCAATCTCTCTTTGTGTATCTCATTGCTTATCACCACCTTCGCTTCAGTATCTTCCAATATATACCTTATCCGCTCATCTGGATAACCAGGATCTATTGGAACATATGCACCCCCTGATTTTAGCACTGCCAATATTGCAATCAGCATGTGTTCGCTCCTATCAAGACAGAGGGCTATAAGAGCATCTGGCTCTATTGTGTTTATTTGAATTAGATAATGAGATAGCTGATTAGCCATCTTGTTTAACTCTCTATATGTCAACTGCTTTTCTTCGTATACTACCGCTATACTATCTGGACTCCTCTCTACCTGCTCTTCAAATAACTCGTGGATCGTCTTATCATCTGGATATTCTTTTTCTGTCTCGTTCCACTTATGTACTATCTCATTATACTCTTCTGCTGATAGATAACTTAAATTAGCTATCTTACTCTGGTTTTGACTTCGGCTTTCGTGAAGTAACTGACTGAGCTGTTTTAGTATTTGCGTATATGTCCTTACAAACCCCTTAATTGTTTCTTCTTTATATAAGCTTACTGCATAATTAAAACTCCCTCTCAACTTTGTTTTGCTATCATCTATAAACGTACTTATATCAAATTTCGCTACATTATATAAGCTATCTCCTACATAGGTCTCTAATATCTTTTCTGTTCGTTTGTTCTTCTTTACTCCTCTATCTTCACCAAATCCATCTAGTCCAAATATTACCTGAAATATTGGATGTCTACTTGTATCTTTAACTACATTTAATTCTTCCACTAATTTCTCAAATGGTAAGTCTTGATGTGACTGCGCCTCTATTACCTCTCCTCCTATCTTTTTTATGAAATCTTTAACTGTAATGGTTGCATCTATCTCTATTCGTAATGCTAATGAATTTACAAAAAATCCTATTAAATTCTCTATTTGACTATAATGTCTATTTGCTACTGGCGTTCCTACTACTATATCATCTTGATTGCTATACGCTCGCAACATTAAATAATAACCAGATAACAATAAACTATATAAACTGACTTTTAATTCTTTCGCTAACTCTCTCAAATCCTCAGACATACTTGCATCTAATTCAAAATAAATATCTGCCCCACTATACTCTATCTGAGATGGCCTTACTTTATCTGTTATTAAATTTAATGACTCATAACCTCTCAATTTTTTCTTCCAATAATTTAACTGCTCATCTAACCTAGCACCACTTAAATAACTCCTTTGCCATAGAGCAAAATCTTTATATTGAACACTTAGATCTGGTAAGTTTAAATTAACACTTAAACCCTTTGAGCTATCTAAATGATATCTATAGTATTCTTCTAGTTCCTGTAAAAAAATATCTATAGACCATCCATCAACTGCTATATGATGAATTATTATAGACAGATACACTACACTATTCTCCTTATTCTTCTCTTCTCTCTTAACTTGCTTATCTGTTATTAATTCACATATCTGTACTCTTATTGGATATTCTTGCTCTAAGTCATATACGTGCTCTGTCTCCTTCTTTAATGCTTCATCTAATTCTTTTTTATTTTTTACCTTTATTCTTCTAATATCTAGTAGATATTCCTTGTCGCTTAATACTAATTGATATCCCCCGCCTTCTTTGTCCTGCTTAATTAGTGTCCTGAGTACCTCGTGTCTACTTACAATGCTCTTAATACTCTTTCCCAATATATTTAGATCTATATCAACAGATACCTTAAATACCATTGGGACATTATACGCATTACCACCACCTTCGTATTGCTCTATAAACCATAACCGCTCCTGTGCAAATGATAATTCTTGCTCTTTTTCGTTGCTGACCTTACTCTTTGTTATAATTACATCTTCTTCTTTATGCTGTATTAAATAATTTGCTAAATTACTTATCGTATTTTGTTGAAAAATAGTAGGCACTTTCATGCTTGTTGTTAACTCTTTATTGAGTTTACTTATCAATTTAATTGCTAAAATACTATCTCCTCCCAACCTAAAGAAATCGTCTCGTATCCCCACCTTGTCTTCACGCAATCCCAATACCTCTGACCATATAACACACATCTTCTTCTCTGTCTCATTCCTTGGCCCTGCATAACTATCACTATCCGCAAACTCTGGATCTGGCAATGCCTTCCTGTCTAACTTTCCATTAATCGTAAGGGGTAACTTCTCTATCCTCACCAAGATACTTGGCACCATGTACTCCGATAACTTATTTTTCAAGTATTGCAAAATCTCTTCATAATCTAAATCAACCTTTGATACATAATATCCAACCAAATATTTACTAGCATCCCCTTCGCGCTCCTTTGCTACTACTACACTCTGCTTAATTCCATCGTAATTCAACAATGACGCCTCTATTTCTCCTAACTCTATTCTATAACCACGAATCTTTACCTGAAAATCATTTCTGCCTATATACTCCAAATTACCATCTGGCAACCAGCGCACTAAATCTCCTGTCTTGTATAATCTGCTGTTCTTCCCTTCTAACCTTTCCTGATCACTCTGAAATGGATTAGCTATAAACTTCTCTGATGTTAAGTCAGGCCTGTTTAAATATCCAGAGCATAGCAAATCACTTACAACATATAAATCGCCTATTTGTCCACCACTCCGTACTAGTAGGCCATTATCATCTAAAACAAATACTTTATTATTAACTGTAGGCTTCCCTATGGGTGAACTTCCACAGATATTACTAATTTTTAACTCATATATTGATATAACTTGATTTTCTGATGCTCCATATAAATTATAAAATTTACACCCACCCATATTATCCACAAGATTATTTATACCGGGCGTTATAATAAGTGTTTCACCAACACTTACTACTTTTTTTAATGAATCAGGATATATATTATATTTTGTAGCAAATTCGGCTAATTGTGCAAAAATTATATACGGCACAATTATCTTATTAACTTTTTTTTCTCCAATAAAACTGAGTAATGCATCTGGTTGAGTTCTGTATTCTTTAGGCAATATTACTAGTTGATCTCCTTTCCTCCAACTAGTTAAGCATTCCTGAAAAAATATATCAAAATTTAAAGAAGAAAATTGTAAGACCTTTTCGCTTTTTAGATAATCATAGTAATTCATCTCCCACGCTAAAAATTCTGATACAGCACCTTGAGACATACATACCCCCTTTGGTTTACCAGTAGAGCCTGAGGTATAAATTATGTATATTAGATCGTTTTCAGAACTCTCTATTCTTGGGTTGCTTGCATGCAACTCCGGGGCTCCTATATTTTGCAAAAAACTAACTAAGTTTACAATCGTTATATCTTTATTCGCTTTTTTTAAGAAATTACTATTTGATATAATATGGGACAACCTCGAATCTTGTATGATGAACTCTAAAAATTCACTAGGATAATTTAAATCTAAAGGAACAATCGTCGCTCTTAATTTTAACGCCGCTAACACTATTACGTATGAAATTATTGTTCTATCTGATACAATACCAACAACATTCCCCCTAGAAATTCCTAAGGTACTGAGATAATGAGCTATTTTGTTAGAATATAGGTTAAGTGTATGATAGTCGAAGCTCAAACTTTCTTTAGGCGAACTAATCGCTATATTATGTGGAGTTTCTAGCGCTTGACATTCAAAGCTATCTATAAATGAAGCATACTTCATAATGCATATGGTGTTCTAAAAAAATCTTCACTGCTATCTTCTCTTTCTATGTCCCAGGTCGAACAATGTATGCTACCACCAAATTCAAAAACATTCCTAAATGGAATTTTAATTGTTTCAAAGCCTAACTTTTCTAGCAGAACATGCAAATCTTTTTCATTTTCTTCAACAATGACTGTATTTTCATCTATTGATAATAAGTTCATAGATAACCACTTGCTGCTTTGGCAAAAAGTTGGCATGGGATAATTAATCTTACTAGGCATAGGAACATCCACAAGCTCCCAACCATTATCCTTAAAGAACTTTTTGTCTTTATCTAAAAGAGGCCTCTCAGGATTTGTCAAAATAACGCCTCTCTGCTCGCTCCTCGGAGGTCGCAATGGAACCAAAGTACAATCAATATGACTTGGTTCTCTGTCATAAGGAAATTTTAAAGTGTGCACCCTTATAAGTCCGTCTAATTCTCTTCTAAGCCATTCTATGGCCCGAAGATTAGTGGTCATACTATGCTGAACAAATATATCTTTGCCACATCTTGTAATATCTGCTGCATCAAAAGCAATTTCACTTTCATTTAGTACATATTTATAATCGTGCAATAGTTTATGTTGCTCATCTTCGGATTTTATATTAAATGAATTAAACTTAGACCAATAACCTTCCCAGTACATATTCGAATTCATACTAGGCTTAGGAGCAGCCTTCCATTTCATATAATGATCAGCATCCCATAATTTATACATTATATCTCTATAAGGTAAATATTCAAAAAACCTACCTCTTTTTGACATAGTTGCTTCTATAATAGAATTACCAATAGTAATCATAACATCTCTTGGACAAACACAACAAAACATATTGTTTACTTGCCATAATGGTGTTTTTATTTCTCGGTTAAAGTCTATAGGGCTTGGTCTTAAAACATTAACGCCAAGACGAGTCAAAACGATGGCAAGATTATCTAGCTGATTATTTGCCCTATCTATTACCCTTTGTTTTTTTCTTCCTAGTGGCCAGTCCAGTTCTTTTTCAATTATTTTATTATTAATTTTTCCTTTAAAAGCCGGTTCTTCGGGCTGAAAACATGCTGAATCCGCTCGTCCAACAACAACCGTTTTTAATTTACCCCATTGAGTCCAAGCATTAACCTTTATGGCACGATTACAAAGCATAATATTTATTCTATATTTAAATTAATCTATCTTCTTCCTTGTACGACACCTCTTGAGAAAGCTTATTGTCTATATTTCTACAAACCCTCAATAATGTCAACTACTTAGCGTGTGGTCTTTTAATAAAAATCCACCCACTTGAGTATCCCATAAAGTTTTATATACTCCCCTTTTTTTAAATAATTCCTGGTGTGTACCATCTTCTATAATCTTTCCTTGATCAAAAACTAATATTCTATCCATGCCCAGTAATGTAGACAATCTATGTGCAATTACTATTGCAGTCTTACCAGTCATCAATTCCTTTAATGCTTCTTGTATTTTCTTTTCAGTCACCGAATCTAGTTGTGAAGTTGCTTCATCTAATATTACTATAGGAGAGTTCTTTAAAATAGCTCTTGCAATTACTATCCTTTGTCGCTGACCACCTGATAACTTTACTCCTCTTTCCCCTACCAATGATTCATACCCCTTTGGCAATTTTGTAATAAATTCATGAGCATGTGCTTTTTTTGCTACCTCAATAATTTCCCCATCAGTACCATCTAATTTACCATAACTTATATTTTCTTTTATTGTACGATGAAATAATAATGGATCTTGTGGAATCATACTAATTGCTCTACGAAGCGAATCTTGTTTTACCCCCTTGATATCTTGACCATCAATTAGTATTTGTCCTGAAGTTATGTCAAAAAGACGTGATATTAAATTACAAAACGTTGTTTTCCCACCTCCTGAATGACCTACCAACCCCACTTTCTGACCAGCTTTAAGTATAATAGATTTATTTTTAAATAACTCTTTTGAATCTGTATATGAAAATCGTACATTATTGAATATAATTTTTCCTTTTTTAATTATTAAATCTCTGGCATTTGGTTTGTCTTGTATCTCCCTTGGTAATTCTAACAATTTTAAAGCTTGATTGACTGTCCCACAATTTATAACAAAATCCTGTAATTGATACGACATGTGATACATGTTTTCAAAAAGAGAAAAATTTAATATAAACACTAGTGCAAAATCCCCAGGACTGACTGCACCTTTATTATGTAAATATACGAGCCCTACTAAAAATCCTATTGTATATATCAAAATTATAATTCCCTGTATGGCATAAAATTTCATTAAGAAATATCCTTGGTGCTCCGCCTTTGATATAAAACTTTGATTCACGCCATTTAATTTAGTATTTTCCCATACGCCTCTTACAAAACATTTTACATTTACTATATTGGCTAAATAATCTGACAAATGACCCCATATTTTAGATCTTGATTCTGCAAATTCATTCGTAAGTGGAACTACTTTTTTCATACCAATGTATGTAATGATAAAAAACACAACCATCCATATCAACATTCCGATTGTAAATAAAATATGAATTTGCGCCAAAAAAAATAAAGTAATAACTGTACTGCAAATTACATATAAAAACTGATTAATTACTGTCCCTACAATCATTGGAATAAGATTAAACACATCCTGTGCTTTTGCTAAAATCGTTCCTGATGGATGATCTTGAAAAAAACTATATGAATACTTACTAATGCCTTTAGTGAACTTTGATGCTATATAAGATTGAAATTTAAAAAAATACCTCGTAAGACACCACTCTCTCAAAGTAAAAACAACCACCATAAAAAATTGTATGCTGACATAAATAACAATTAGAGATATTAAAACATTACTTTTAGGATTTATTGCGGCATCAATTAACATCTTAATAAGATACGGTCTTATATTTGCATCGATTGCAATTATACAAGTGATCAAAAGTATGCCAGCAAGATAAAATCGATACGGATAAATTAAATTTAATATAAATTTCCAAACTCTCATTTTCACATATAATTGATATTCAATTAATCAGAATATAACCTTGTTTTAAAAGTGTTATTCTATGGGACATGTATTACCAAACAGTGTATTATAATTTTCTTCAAAAACTTGACATTTCTCATCCTCGTAAACTACTTGATGCATACCCTCTTGCTCTACCACTTCCTTACCATAGGACATATTTTCATTGGACTGAAACTCCTTAACTTCTAGTTTTTTATTTTCAATATGCAATTCAAAATCATAAAAGTCCTTACTATCTGATGCGTGATGATCTATGCACATCACCAATGTATTTGTGTTTCCAAGAGTTTCTTTTATAAAAGACTGGATTTCAGGAATGAAAGTTTGATGTAAACCTGTAAATGGCTCATCTAAAAGAAGAACCTTAGGTTCTTGTATCAAAGCAGATACCAACAGCACCTTCTTCTTTTGCCCTCCGCTTAAAACATTACTCCAATCTTTTCTTATGCTCATAAATTCTTCAATATTACAATTCTTTTCTGCTTCACTATCTCCACTACAAAGCTCTAGTCTTTCTAACATGGCACTCACCTTTGTATATAACTCTTCTTTTTGATCTAAAGATATACGCTTAGGATAATAAATTGCTTCTAAAAGCGTAGTATCAATAGGGAAAAAATCACTTTGTGGCATAAAAACTATCTCTTCGGTTTTATCTGATAAATAAGGATATTTGATAACTCCACTAGCCGTGATTCCATTATGTGTAATACCTTTAATTTTAGAGAGTAAACTGCTTTTGCCTGAACCCGACTCTCCAGTCAATGCATAATACGTCCCTAGTTTTAAGCTTATTATTTGAACATAAAGTAATTCTTTGTCCCCTATACTTAATCTAAAATCTTCTAAAGCCATTTCTTTATTTGTATTTTCAACTTGTTGCAACCCTTGCGTTTCAACATATTCTGTTTTGTTGATAAAGCTATGAAGTTTCCCTAAAGAATTTTTTACTTCCTCAATTGTACCTGCATTTTTACCTGTCCAACCCATGAGTGATGCAATACTACCAGCTGCAACCCATACCTTTAAACTTACATCTGGATTCAACTCACCAATATGAGTTTTATAGCCTATCAAAAACATACTAAATAAAATGTCTGTATATTCTTCAATATCTTCCACTGTTTTACGAAAATGTTTTATCATCAGCTGTTTTGTTGTTGTAATCTTTATCTTCTCCTCTAATTCTTTTAATACAGCTGCACTATAACTAAATCCATCTCGCGACACTACTGTTTCTACGTTTCTTGCATCATGTTTAATAATTGTATTTTTTTTGCTTTCAAGAGTTCTTATTTCTTCGTTATACGATGTTTGCCATTTTGAAAGAGCAGTTGATATATACTGCGTGCATCCATAATAAATCTGATAAATAATAATCAGATCTTGAGCATTATATTCATACATCAAATATTGACTATAACTACTTTTAATAACGACATTAAAATAACTCTTCCTAAGTTCTTCACCACTATCAGCTAGCATGGCTATGTCTTTATTTAAATTATCAATTAAAACTTCCGTGTCTGCCGTTTGTAATATTTTTAAAGGAGTCTCACCTACTAACCATTTTTTACTCACCCCCTCATATAATAGATTTTGAAACCTAAACTTAAAATACGACTCTATGGGATTAACAAGGCTTTGTTTTATTAGTATTAATGTTGGAAAAATAACAAATATTTCTTTTGCAGACAATTTGAAATTTCTCCATATTTGAGAATCTGTTAGATCTCCATAAAATGCCCCATTGCTTTTTTGAAAACATCCCATTAATTTGAAAAATACAAATTGTTCAGCAACCAGAAAACCAGAAGTAGTGAGCACTTGTTTTTCAAGTATGTCAAGATACATTTGCTCTTGCCCTAACTTCTTATAAATTTTTCTCATCTCTTCTTGAAATTCTAATACTGTAATATTTGGCTCTTCACTTCCATAACTAGACAAAATACCACTAATAAGAACAGAAATGCTTTCTAAAAAATATGGCATTGTTTGCCCTATCTTTTGTAATGGAGAAAATATCGCATTTAACTTTGACTCTTTTATATAATCAACTATAAAAGGGCCTGTTTTTTCTTTAACTAAATGAGCTATTGAGGCATATGATACAGCTGTTGAGATATAATGTTTATTGTATATTTCGTAATGTATAAGCACCTCTTCTATACCACCTAAAGCTATACCTCCTACCATGCCCTTCCAACCAAACACATAGCCTGCTTGTAATGTTGTTTTTACAGGATAGGTTATTTTATAACCGTATTCACTATACTCACTAGTTACAAGCTGAGAAAATGCAAAACTTAATGTTCCTCCAGCTCCCATTACAAACCAAGAAGTAGTAAGAGTAGCAAAAGAACTTACCCCTTGAAACATCGGAGATAAATAACGACCACTTGTCCAATCACAACTTACTAGTACCTCGTCAGCCATACCTATTGCCATTCCAGCCAAAGCGCCTGGTAGACCAAACCCTACTGCACCTGCTATAGCGTTTGCTGTCGGCACTAATAAAAAATCATACTTATTTACTGAATCATATATAGATGTTTCTTCTTGAGATTGTGTGTTTATTTTCATGTCTGAGTCTGGAAGTATTCGTGATAACAAGTAGTGTTACTACCTTTTATCCTAATTCACTTGATGATCGATTATCTTAGATGCTTCTTCCTTTTGTTTGTCAACATCTTTAGCCATTTGTTCTCTTAAACTTTTAGGCCGCATATCTGTCCATACTTTTTTTATATATTCTAAACAGATTTCCTTGCTTCCCTTTGGACCAACTTGTTTCCAACCCAAAGGTATTTCTTTCCATGCAAACCATAACGAATACTGTTCTTCATCATTTATTAAGCATATATGCTCTTCTTGTTTTTCTGTCATATTACTTTACCTTATTTATTGTTTCTTGATTCATACTTAATTAATTTACCAGCACTAACGCTCCTTTGCCTTTCCTAGTTTTTAAATTAATATCAGCTATACATCTAACATCACAATAATTTAAATTAGTAGTTCCTTCGATATGAACTTTACCAACTCCTTTCTCGAAATCTGCGTCTTTCAAATCACAGCTATCTGTATCAACATTAATACCTAACTCTGTACCACCCTTTGTGTTTGGAAATGTCACATGAATATACTTCATATCAGTAAGTCTTTCCTTAATCTCACTGTAAGGCTCTTCTCTGTTTCCTATCGTTACTTCATGTTGCCCAGTACTAAGTCTTTTTACTAATTCATTAACCATTATATCCTCATTAATTATTATTAGCCTTTAAAAGGCTTATTGCATGATTTTAAAGACACAAAGTACATAAAATCAATGCTGTGTAGAAGTTCATATGATATTGGACTCATACAGCAAGCCTCGATAATTTATTAATATACTCAAAAGGGGTCAAATAATCTAGAGATTTATGAGGTCTGTAATCATTGTATTTTTGCACGGCTTTCTTTAGATAAAATTTAATTTCTCCGATAGAGTCAGCGAGCAAATCTTTTCTGGCATAGAACTCTTCTCTGAAAGTACGGTTGGATCTTTCAACTCCACCATTATATTTAGGTTTTTTAGGAGGCAGAACATAGAGTTCAATGCCAAGATCGCAGCAAGTCTGTTCAAAGTCAGCCATGAATTAAGAGCCGCCATCTACCTGAATAGATTTAACTTTAAATGGGGCGGTTTCTATTAGCTGCTCTAGAAATTTCTTAGCAGAGCTGCTAGTGGCATTGGTAAACACTTGTGCATAAACATACCTGCTTAAAGGATCCCAAGCTTGGAAGTCTTTGAAGTAAATGCCATTTTCACTAACAGACATGTGATCCAGCTGCACCATCTCTCCCGGCTTTCTTGGTGTGTTTTCACCATACTACCAGCGCTTTGCATGCCTTCTAAAGCTCCTCTTTCTCTTTTTATGTAGAGCACTGCAAGAGCGCTGTACTTTGCCGGAATCTACTAACTTTTTTAACACCCTACCTACAGAACTTTCTTGTAACAGCATGGTCTCTTTTTATTATTACTGCTATTTTTGCTTTACCGTATATAGGATTCTCTTTTCTTATTGTCTCTATCAGTCTAGTTGTGCTTTCACTAATGCTGCTTACTCTAAATTGCTTTGGGCGCTTCGATCTTCTCATCAAGCACTTGAGGCCTATATCCTTCATTAACTCGAACTATGGATAAGAAATAGAAAAAAGCCTGTAAAAGTCCCAGTTAAAGCATTAAAAAGACCCACATAAACAACAATCCAATATGAGGGCCTTTATATGCTAGATTTTACAGAAACTTTTTATTTTATCCATGATTTTTGCAAAGCGTTTGAGAAATGGTGGGATGAGAAGCTTTTAATACATGGGACAAAAAAGCGTCGAAGGCAGAGTAAGCTTCACTTGAGTGAAATAACAACAATATTAATTGAATACCACAAGTCAGGTTTTAAATGTTTCAAAGATTATTATCGTTATGTTACGTGTCACCACAGAAAGGATTTCATAAACTTGATCAGTTATGATAGGTTCGTAACCTTGGTTAAGCGGGCTTTGCCCGCAGTGGTTATGTTGCTTGAAAGTTTAAGAGGCGAGATAACAGATATATTATTTGCAGATGCAACTCCATATAAAGTATGCCACCATAAGAGAGGATATAGGCACAAAGTATTTGGAGACCTGGCTTGTAAATCAAAGAGCACAATGGGTTGGTTCTATGGTTTGAAACTTCATTTTATCTTCAACAAGTACGGCGAGATTGTAAGAGTTCTTGTTACGCCTGCAAATCTAGATGACAGGAAAGGTTTAAACTTTATGACGAAAGGAATCATAGGAAAGATCTTTGCGGACAAAGGATATCTTGGAAAAGATTTTTTTAAGGAACTCTTTGAACGTGGAGCACATGTGGTTACAGGAATTAAAAAAAACATGAAAAATATCCTGATGAACTTATGGGACAAGGTGTATTTAAGAAAAAGAGGTAATGTTGAAACTATTTTCTCTTCTATAAAATCATGTGGAACCTTTGAACATTCTAGGCACAGAAATGTTGAAAATGCTTTCTGTCACATCTTCACTGCTCTTATTGCTTACCAACTTAGACCTAACAAACCGGCTTTCTTCAACAAAACAGAGGCTCTGACATGAACCTTATCCATAGTTCGAGTTTCATTAGTTTCCTATATCGATAATAGTTGCTTCTGCTCATTGATACTATTTGCTTTATTGAAGTCCATGGAACCAATGACTGTCTTAACAACTCACAATTCATGAACTTTTCTTGTAATGCAACCGCTTCTGGCTCTATTGGTTCTTCATATGAAATATATTTGCATAATTTATTTAGTGATGGATTGATTAGTTGTATTTTCATAAGTTTGACCTCATTTGTTTATGTTTATTCTGAGGCTTACTTGCGCTTTTTACAACTAGCAAACATTGTACTTCGTTTGAGCTTCGCACGGGCTCCTCTCAGCGCAATATTTGAGCCGCCCGATTGTCCAACATGTGTCTGAACTTTTACAGGTGCACCTTAAAAACTACCAATTTTTTACTCAGTTTTCGTATTTATTTAATTTTTTATATACATTATTTCTTAAACTCCCAAACAAAATAATTTACGCTATTGATAACAATATCATAGAGTGGTCTCCAAATATTTATCCCACCCTACATTCTGTCAATTCTTCTACATAAGACCTAATTCTCACCTATTTCTCGACGGTCCCTAAACATAGTCAGATCATTAATTTGCATATAGATGTTATTATTCAGTACAAATTCCATTGATTTGCCAGAAGAGTAACGATATGAGTGACCTGGATAAATTAGTATGTCGTTTTGTAAAATTTGTTTTAGCTTAGACAAGCTGTAAAACATCTCTATGGCAGAGCCACCCTCACAGGAACAAATACCACAACCGTCTATAAAAAGAGTGTCTCCGCTAAAGAGATTGTTTTCGACTAAATAACAAACACTGCCCTTGGTGTGTCCTGGAGTTACTAATGGTCTTATTAATATATTTCCTATTTTTATTTCTTGTTCGTCGAAACAAAATAATTGGTTTGAAAAATACATTTTATAGTAATCTGATTCAATCTTAGAAATAATAACCGGAACATTATAATAGTGACTGATTTTTTTAGCTAAATTTGAATGATCAGAATGGTGATGGGTTAGTAGTATTCCTTTAACTCTTAGATTTAAAGATTTTATACTAGATTTTATACCGGCGAAGTCCCAGGCAGGATCTATAATAAGTGCTTGTTGTAATTTGTTAGTTATAATATAAACATTGTTTTTCGTCTTATTATTATTAATTTTTACAGTGTATATTTTTATCATAATATATTACCTACGTATTCGTGAGAGAATTTTGCTTAAATTTGTTTATCTGCTCTCAAGTAGATGTATATTATTCCCTAAAGTTCCAAACAAAATAATTTATGTTATTGATAACAGTCTCATTCTTATATGCAATATGTGCTACATAACTAGAATCTGACTTCACTTTTGCTATTTGCCAAATATTACTCTCTTCATAATATTGTTCTCTTGCTCCTATCGATAGATCTTTCACGTCCTTACTGAATCCAATTCCCATGCCTTTTATGATTGCTTCTTTCTTTGTCCATAACTCATAGAATCTCTCCCTCCTATCTTCATTTTTTATATATTTTTTTTCCTCTTTTGTATAAACTAAATCCTCTATACTATTATAGTCTTCCAAATCTTTCTTATATTCTATATCTACACCTATATCCTTTTTATAAAACCCTATAATAGCTTTCTTATGTGCATGCGATAGATTAAAACAGATATCTTTAGAAATCCATGGCTTACCATTTTTACTATAGTAATAAATTATTTTCTTGGGATCTGTGTTTGTATATTCTGATATTAATAATCTCATTGCCACATGTGATACTAAATACACAGAATAGTCCTTGAAAAATTTAAACTTGTTTAGATTGTCTAATTCTAGATCTGAAAGGAGATTTGTATATTGCTTTGCAATTCTAATATTTTGTGAATTAATATCTACTTCCCAAATATCTATAACATCTTCTCTATTGCTCTTTGACTTTAATACTGATAGCAAACTACAGCACCCAATTTCTTTCATTTATTGTCACTTTCAGCTATTAAAGCACCGTATCTTACTTTTTAATATTCTCTAACAACATTGAATTAAATCTTTTAACAAAACTAGCTGGATCATCTAAGCGTCCTCCTTCAGTTAATAGTGCTTGTTCAAATAAAAGATTAGTCCAATTGGCAAATTTTTGCTCATCTTTTTCCTGCTTTAACTGCAGAACTAGTTGGTGCTTAGGGTTTACTTCTAAAGTTGGCTTCCCACGAGGAGTGCTTTGTCCAGAAGCCATCATTATATTTTGTAAATGCATACTCATTTCATTCTCACCCGTAACTAAGCATGTGGGTGAATCCGTAAGTCGCTTACTTAAACGTACTTCTTTTACCTTGTCAGCAAGCACTGTTTGCATTTTTTTAATAATGCTTCCTAATTCTTCTTTAGAGCTTTTATCTTCTTCTGACTTTTTATCCTTTTTATCCACTGCTTTATCTTTCGTTGGTTGTATTTCAGATAAGTCAATGTCTCCTTTAGTTACTGATTGTAATTTTTTACCTGCATATTCATGAAGATTAGACACCATCCATTCATCAATGCGATTAACAAATAATAAAACTTCTATTCCCTTTTGCTTAAAAATCTCCAGATGTGGACTATTCATTGCCGCTGTTATAGAATCTGCTGTGATATAGTAAAGTTTTTCCTGTTTTGGTTTCATTCGACTTATATACTCATCTAACGAAATATTGCCTTTTTTATCACCGTTGCTATCATGCATTGTAACAAAGCGTAATAATTTAGCAATGCGGTCTTTGTTAGCATGATCTTCCATTATTCCTTCTTTCAATACTTGGCCAAAAGCATTCCAAAATTTAGTGTATTTATCTTTGTCATTCTGTGCTAGTTTTTCCAGAATATCTAAAATACGCTTTACTATACCTCCCTTTATGTTGTCTATAATTCTATTATTTTGTAAAATCTCTCTTGATATATTAAGAGGCAAATCCTTCGAATCAACTATTCCACGTACAAACCGCAAATAATTAGGTAACAATTGTTCTGCATCATCCATAACGAATATACGTTGTACATAAAGCTTTAAACCATGACGTTGCTCACGATTTCCCATATCAAAAGGAGCATGTTCTGGAATATATAAAAGACTTATATATTCTAGTTTCCCTTCTATTACATTATGACTCCATAACAACGGGACATTAAAATCATGTGTAATATGCTTATATAGTTCTTTATAATCTTCTTCCTTAATATCTTTCTTAGGTAAGGTCCAAAGAGCTGTTGCACGATTTACTACTTCTTCTACTACAGATACGTCTTTTATTCCCTTTTCATCTTTTTTGTCTTTTTTATCTTTTTCTATATCAACCTGTTTTTGCATATAAATCGGCAATAAAATATGATCAGAATACTTTTTAATGATGCTTCGCAATTTCCAATCATCTAAGAATTCATCTTCTTCTGGTTTTAAATGAAGAATTACTTCTGTTCCACGCCATGTTTGTTCGATGTTTTTTATAATATATTCGCCATCTGCTGTAGATTCCCAACGCACACCCTGCTTAGGTGATTTACCCGCACCTCTAGTATTTACAATTACTTTCTTTGCAACCACAAAACTTGAATAAAAACCTACTCCAAATTGTCCTATAAGATTAGTATCTTTGGCTTTATCTTTCGTTAATGATTCTAGAAATTCTTTCGTATGGGATTTGGCTATAGTACCCAAATTAGCAATAACTTCTTCTCGACTCATACCTATACCATTATCACGTACTGTAATAGTTCTAGCATTTTTATCAAAAAGCACTTTAATCCATAATTTACTATCGCCTTCATATAAAGCATCGTTAGATAATGCATTAAAACGTAGCTTGTCTGCTGCATCTGATGCATTTGCAATTAATTCGCGTAAGAATATTTCTTTATTGCTATATAGTGAATGAGTTACTATATGTAACAATTGCTTTACTTCCGCTTGAAAGCTTAACTTCTCTTCTTGTAAATTAGTATTCATACAAAACTCCTTGTTTATTATAGTGGATTTTAATTTGATTTTTAATCATATTACATTCTTGTGTAATTATTGCCTTAATTATTAAACACCACCCTTCCCTTTACTGAATCACATCTCTTTGTTATAAAAACATTTTCCTAAAATTTAAACCGAAAGTCCAATCCTAGATTTATTTGAAATAAGATGCACGATATTAATTGCATTAAGAACTACTTTTGCATGACCTCTCGGTTTTACATTTCTCCAAATCTTAAATATTTTTTTGTTCTTATCAATTAAAAACGTCATTCTATTTATTCCAACAAATGTTTTACCAAACATTGACTTGTTTTTAAAAGCACCATACATATCACATACTTTGCCTTCTGTATCTGATAGCAAAGGATAAGGTATATTCTCTTGCTCACAAAATCTATGATGAGAACTTAAATTGTCTTTAGAGACTCCTATAATCTCAGTGTCCAACTCCTTAAATTGAGAATAAGCTGCAGAGAATTCCTTCGCCTCTAATGTACAGCCTGGAGTCATATCTTTAGGATAAAAATAAATCACTATATTCTTATCTTTAAATAACTCTAAGGATAACTCACCGACAGTAGAATCAGATTTAAACGCTGGAGCAATTTCTCCTATTTTTAGTTCCTCTGTTTTTATATCCATACAATAACTTTTAGATAAATTATTTACATACATCCTTTAAAGCCTGTCCTGCTTTAAACCTTGGAAGAACTGATGCAGGTATATTTATTTCTTCGCCAGTCCTTGGATTATGACCCTTCCCTGCTTTTCGATGTTGCTTATAAAACGCACCAAAACCTATTAATGTTACTTTGTCCGCACTAGAAAGACCTCTTTTAATGCCGCCTACAAACATATTTATTGCTTCTTCTGCTGTTTTCTTACTGCAATTGTTATCTTGAGTTATTAACTCTATTAACTCTTGTCTGTTGATGTTTCTCATCTCTTGTACCTTATTATTTGTTATTGAGCATTGCTTAATGATTAACAGAGAATGTTTTTAAAACAAATACTTATTTCACACAGCAAAAACTTTTATGTCCAATATACCTCTAGTTGTTGCTCGCTTAACTTGCTCATATAAATATTGAATTCTGTAATATTTATCAAATTCTCATGAATCATTGATTTCGAAAATGTTTAAAAATAACACTACCCACTATCCTTTCTTTCAACCTTTATGGAATATATTTGTGAGCTATTAGAAGCTTTAGAATCTCATCAATAGATTATTCAATAGACAACATTTAAACTAGCAGCCTATTTCTTAAATCTATAACGCGACTGATTGATATCACCTACCCTGACTAAAAATCCTTCTTCTATTCCTTTCTGTAAGTCCCTACTAGCTGTTGCTGTAGAAATGTTTTTTAGAGATTTTATATAATCTTTTCTAAAAAACCACCGATCACCGATAAACCTTTTTACATATTCAAGCCTTGATCTAGTATCTGTAACTTGTGATGATACTGAGTCTATATACTTTTTCAGAGCAACTAATATAACATTTAATGAAAATTCTATAAAGACAGTTGATTCCCCTGCTGAATCACATTTTGCTAGCACCTCATAATATTTTTCTTGATAGGATTTAATAATTGATTCCACTGAAATGAATTCAAAAATTGGATTTTCCTTTATTAACAGCAATTGCTGCCAAAGCCTGCCTATTCTTCCATTTCCATCCTGAAATGGATGGATAAATTCTAATTCATAATGAAATACACAGGCTTTTATTATCCATGGAACGTCCTTATCTCGTTTCAAAAAATTAAATAAATCTATCATTAACACTGGAACCCTTTTAATAGACGGTGCAACATGAACTACTTTTTTATTTTTAAATATTCCAACATTACTGGACCTAAATTTTCCATTATCAGGAAGCAAATCATACATTAGTATCTTATGCGCTTCTTTTAAGGAATTCACAGATAACGGATTCCACCGCTGAAGGTCATCGTAAACTTTGATTGCATTGTTAACTTCTTGGACGTCTTTTTGAGGTGCAATAACATGTTTGCCAGCTATAATATCTGTCACTTGCTCAATACTTAGATTATTTCCTTCTATGCCCAAAGACGATTGTATTGTTTTAATCTTATTGCTACGGCGCAATTTCACTGGAACAGGAGTTAGTTTTGCTCCAGATAACATTCCTAACTCATGCGATATTTCTTTTATCTGATTGAGTATTTTTGTATTTATTTGAAAAGGAGGTGTCTTTTTCATATAATGATAGTATCATATGATACTATTATAGGCAAGAATTATTTGTTTATTAATATGTCCCGCTTCTCTCACAACAGTTGAGCAAAATTGGTTTATCAAAAGCAATAAAAACAATTTATACTTTTTTGTCATTTTAATGCATACTTTAAATCTAAAAGTATATCTTGTGTTGCAGCTCTGTCACCAGCTTTTGCAATTTTATCTTTTTTTATCACTTTTATGGTTTTTTTAAATTAAGCAGATCCTTTTTTAGATTTACATTGTCCACTTTCAAGTCTCTCATGTCATTGCTCTTGAAAAGATAAATTATCGGAATAAATGAAAACGCATCTGCTTTTGAGAATTTTAAAACTCTAATGGCGTAGTTGTGTTTAAAATTTGACTTTATGATGCTTTACTGATTCTACTTTTCTATGTGCGACAGATCCATAATGTGACACTAAAGCCACAAAGTTGTTTTATATTAGTCTTTTCGCTTGTACATCTCCAAATTATTGTGTTATTCAGTCTAATTTGAATTAGATATATTTAATATAAAAACAACGTATAAACATCTAAAAGGACTATGCAAAAAACATTATGGACAAGCACCGAAATTCGGGCACTATTTAAAATAGACGAAAGATTCAAATCCACCCAGACACTATTTAATGCAGAAGAAAGAGGAGAGATCCCTAAAGCTACTAGAAAACCTAGAGGAAAAATTCAGGTGCGCCACTGGAAAACAGAACAGCTACCACAAATAGGTGCGCGATTCGGATTCTTATCAAAAAATAAACGGCAAAAGATTCTCTGTAAGTATATTCAAAAGGGAGGGGTTTTAAAGACCACAACAAGCTTCAATGAAGCCAGGATCTTCGCATTAAACGGATTAAAAACTCTAGTAATAGGTCTAGACTTTGAGTGTTCTATAACAGACATAATGTTACCTAAGATGCTTGAGACAGTAAAACTTGATAAACTTCAGCAACCTCTTGGACTTTATCAATTCTTTGCTGAAAATGCACCCATTGAAGACGTCATTGTCAAAACATCCCTACCCACTTTAGACATTATACCAGAAACACACGACTTGGTTGTATTCGATAAATGGCTTAACCAACAAAAAAGAAGGGAGTACATTTTTCATGATAAATTATTGCCGAAAATAGCAAACTACGATGTCATCATATTTGACAATGGCCCTAGCTGGAATCATTTAATAGAAAATTCGATCATTTGCGCTGATACAATTGTGTCGCCCCTAGGGTGCAACCTATTAGCGTATAACGCATCTGCTACAAATTTTTCCTCTTTGCTTGACTTCCAAAAGGAAATGAAAATAAAAAATCAAAAGCTTATTATGTTTCCCACTCTGCTAGATAGATCCTCATTAAGCCAGCAGATTTACGGGCAATATTTAACAAAATTCGCTGATTACGTATTACCGATCCCTATAAGATTTGCTGCAAAAGGCCAAGAATCCCTGATAAACAGATTGAGTATTTTTGAGCACGCCCCTACCTCGCCTGTCGCGCAAGACTATTATGATTTAATTCGCGCAATGTGGAAGATCATAAATAGTGAAAGTAAAACCGAGAAAAAAGTAACCCCCTCGCAAGAGGGCCTTAAAGAAATTGTATAATACAAAATGGCAATTAAAAAACAACTATTTGACCAATATATACAAGAGCAAGAAAGTTTTACCACTTTAAGGAGTAAAAAAACCGCTCTAAACCAAAAATACTCCCACAACAGAGTATTTGATGAGCCGCCATCTTTAAAAAATTCATTCGATTTGTCAAATACGAAACAACCAAGTGATGTAGATTTAAACAACGGTTCACAAACGGTTCACACCTCCTCCAGCCCTATCGGTATAGATGAAACTATTATAGAACAACAACAAGACACGAACTCCAATAACGGTTCACAAACGGTTCACACCTCCTCCAGCCCTATCGGTATAGATGAAACTATTATAGAACAACAACAAGACACGAACTCCAATAACGGTTCACAAACGGTTCACACCTCCTCCAGCCCTATCGGTATAGATGAAACTATTATAGAACATCATCAGAATGTGAATTCTAATGGCGACTCACAAATGCTTCATAAGTCTTCAAACCCTGGTGGTGCAAATACGACTACTACAAAACAATCTCACGACATAGACATAAATAACGGTTCACGAACGGTTCACGAACGGTTCACACAACCTATCACAAACGGTTCACAAACGGTTCACGAGGCGCCAATATCCAGTGAAATGGTTCACAAACCTAACACACAACCTGCCACGAACGGTTCACGAACGGTTCACAATAATGTTGATTTTTCTTCTCTTCCATATTTACAACGGAATCTTCTAAAGGCTCTTTATACTAACTCTCAAATAAGTGGTACGAGAACGACACAAAGGCTTAATTTATCTTATATCTCTGAGATATCAAACGTAAAGAAAACCTCATTAAAGAATACGATCTGGAGATTAAAAGATAAGGGCTTTATAAAGACAAAAGAATATAAAGATGGTAGAGGAGGGTGGGTTGTCTATGAGATACCTAAGGAGGTTTTTTTAGAGATACTTACTGCAGAAAACGGTTCACGAACGGTTCACGAACGGTTCACTAAACCTAACACACAACCACCCCTATATAATAATAATTTAAATACTACTATTATAGAAAGTGAACTAGAAGCAAGTTTGCCGAAGGAGTGGCAACAAATAAATATTTCTCCGTTACAAGAACAGGGGTTATCAGAAAGACAGTTGCTAGATTTATACAGAGCTAATATAACAACTGCAGAAATAGTTCAACAATCGATAAATCATTATGCCTGGGGATTAAAAAATAATTCGGATTCTTATGTTAAATATAAAAATCATATATTTGTATTGATTGGAATATTGAGGAAAGGGGGCATATGGACTGAATCTGGATATGAATCTCCACAAGAAATTGCTCTAAAAGAGCTCATCGAATCCAAAAAGCAACAAAACAAAAAACACGAAGAATTGATTGAACAACTAATAGAATTAGAATTTCCAGAATGGGAAAGTTCTCTGACAAAAAAAGATATAAAAAAAATCAGTCCGTTACATTCTAGCTTAGACAGATTATCTGCTGTCAAGTTACTAAAAGCTCATTTTAGAAAAGAAATATTGATTCCAAGATTAAAGAAAGAGGGTAGAACGGGGTAAATTAAATGAAATGGGGTGCTATGAAACGCATTTATTTAATAATAACGGCCAAAATACACATAAAAAATTAATGAGTTAATAAAGGAAACGATATATTGGAGGCATTATTAATATGAAATCAAAAATAGTTAGTAAATGAGAGTTTAAGGCGCAATAGCTGAAAGTCTTACAATTAATATTTAATTGACACACACTCTGTATTTGTTGTAAAATTTAATAATAAAAACAAATAGTTTTTGGAAATATTAATTTAAAAGGGTGTTTATATGAGTGAGTTAGATTATACAGGAGACGCAGATGTTGTCCAGGGTGCTTTAGATACAAATGATGTCCAAGATGCGCACACAGGCATAGATGACGTTCACGTGGGTACACACACGGATACAAATGTCGTTCAAGGTTCTTTAAACGCAATATTTGATAATATATATTCTGGATTTGTATCGGTAAATTGTTATCTGAAAAGTATTGACCCTATAAAGTTTCCTGCAGCTGAAGCAGGTGGCACAGACGTAAGTGGAAGTGGTTCTAGTGGCGGTGGGGGAGGTGACACATCAGAGTGTTAGGTTGTTTTATTGATGTATTGTTACAACGAAACTTACTTTGAGGGTTGCTGTTTTTGTAATTTAATAAATAAACCTTGCGGGGGCGTCGTTGAGTAGTTTTTTATATAGAATACGAGGAATGAGAAAGCCTATAAAAACTTTGTTATGGGTTTTTTTAGTTTCTACGCTAATTTTTAGTGCGCATGCTGCAATAAATACTAAAATGCTGTGTCCCAAAACAAATAAAGACCCATACGAAAGAAACATACACAACGATACAGTTACTGATAATTATCATTGGCTTAGGGATGCAAGTTGGCCAAGTATTAAAAATGACAAGATCATAAAACACCTAAAAAAAGAAAATCAATACACCAAAAATTATTTTTCCTATCATACAAAAGAACAAGGTATCTTAATCAAAGAAATAAAAAGCAAAATTATAGAGGAGGATAGTGCTTATCCAGTAAAACACGATAATTATTATTATTATAGGAAATTTATCAAGGGGAAAAACAACTTTGTTATATGCAGAAAAAAGAATAATTTAAGAGCAAAGGAAGAAGAGTTGTTAGATATAAACAAGCTTGCAACTCATTATCCTGGATTTAGAATAGGAAGTTTTTTTTCAAGTCCCAATTATAAAATGTTTGCTTATTCTGCCGATTTAAAAGGAGAAGAAAGATATAGCATTAGTGTAAAAAATTTAGATAGTGGAAAAACAGACAGTAATGTAGTTAATGATGCAATAGGAGCAATAGTATGGGACAGAAATAGCAAGGGTTTTTTTTATGTAAAATTGAACGATCAACGAAGATCTACCAAAGTTTATTATCATGAGTTAGGGAAATCGGAGTCTCAAGATAGGCTTGTATATAAAGAAGAGGATGAAACTTTTCCAGTTAATATAAGAAAAACCTCTGATAATAAATATTTAATTATAAATTCTTATAGTAATGAGGGAAATGAAATAAGAATTCTTAACATAGAAAACGAAAAACTATTTGTTCCAAAGGTGCTAATTATTAGGAGAACAGGGCAATTTTACGACATTGATCATGGACACGAGTCGTTTTACTTGAAAATAAATGATAAAGGAAAAAATTTTAGGTTAGTGAAGCTCAAAGGTGAAAAGTTTAATAAAGATAATGCTGCAATTGAACTAATTCCCCACAAGGAAAAGCAGTATATAGGAGGTTTTAGCTTATCTAAGGATTATTTGGTGGTGAATGTAAGAACAAATGGAGTAAATAACATAATAGTCCTGGATAAGTATGGAGAGAGTAAAGAAATAAAATTTAACGAAGATGCATATAATGCATACGGTTACTATCCGACATATAAATCTGAATTTGTAAGGATCAGCTATGAGTCATTCATTACTCCTCCATCAATATTAGAATATGATTTTAGTAAAAATAAAATTTATACTCGTAAAGAAAAAAAGGTATTAGGTGGTTATAATAAAGAACAATATAAATCTGAGAAAATTTATATAAATGCAGGTGATGGTACAAAAGTGCCAGTATCGTTGTTTTATAGAAAAGATTTGTTTAAAAAAGACGGGACCAATCCACTACTATTATATGGCTATGGTTCATATGGTATTTCACAGTATCCTTCTTTCAATACAGGGATATTCTCTTTGATAGACAGAGGATTTGTGTACGCGATCGCTCACATTAGAGGTGGAAGTGAACTTGGATTTAAGTGGTATGAGGGTGCAAAATTATTAAATAAGAAGCGCACATTTTTAGACTACATAAATTGCGCGGAAGAGTTGATCAAAAAAAAGTACGCAGATCCCAAAAGAATAGTTGGATATGGAGTAAGCGCTGGTGGAATGTTACTGGGTTATGTAATCAATGAAAGACCAGAGTTATTAAGGGCTGTAGTAACAGATGTACCTTTTGTGGATGTATTAAACTTTTTATTGGATGATACTTTGCCAACTACGCCATTTCATTTTAAAGAATTGGGTAATCCAAAAGAGAAAAAATATTATGATTATATTAAGTCATACTCTCCATATGATAACATAAAACTTCAACGATATCCTGCAATATATGCAACGGCTGGCTTACAGGATCGGAGGGTAGCCTATTGGCAACCAGTAAAGTGGATTGCCAAATTGAGAGAACATAATCAAAGCAATAATCCTGTGTTACTATGTATAGATATGACAAGCGGGCATTTTGGGAAAAGTGGTAGATATGATGATTTAAAGAAAAGAGTTCTTATGTATAATTTCATACTCCTGAACACAGGAATCTCCTTAGACCAGAAGCAACCGTTCTGATTATGGATTTAATTGCTAAAATAACAGCTTTAGATAGCTCTATATTTATTTATGCAGGTCTTCTAGGATTTTTGTTGGCAGGGATTGCAATTAAGAGGAAGCCAAAAAACTTTAAAGATTATGCGATTAGTATAGAGTCTTTTTCTATACCCACCTTAGTGGCAACAATGGCTGCCACTTTAATAGGTGGCGGCAGCATTATAGGAAGAGTAAGCTTATACTATAGAGAGGGTTTGTTATTATTAATTCCAGGATTAATAGGATTGCTAGATTATCTAATTTTGGTTAGATATATTCTACCTAGGCTCGGGAATTATTATGGGCAAACTAGTATAGCTTCTGTTATATCAAAAATTTATGGAACTTCATTGGTAGAAAGATTTGCAGGAATAGTTGCATATATATATTGTTTTGGTGTTTTAGCCCTACAAGTGAAGGTAATTGGATTTACCATACAATATGCTTTGGGATTTGAATCAACTACTGCAATTATTATATCTTTTGCAATAATTACAACATATTCGGCATTTGGAGGAATAAGGTCTGTTATACGAACGGATGTAGTACAGTTTATAACTTTTATTATTGTATTGCCTGTAATGGGTAGCTTTTTACTACAAGAAAATGGGGGGCTATATGCGATCTTTGAAAAAATATCATGGAAGCCAAGTAGTAATTTCAGCATGTTAAACTATATTTGTTTGTTTATATTTAGTTTCACACCTAATATAACTCCCATATGTATTCATAGATTATTGGTGGGCAGAAGTATTAGTAAAAATACAACCACGATATATCTTACGGCCCTACTTCAATTGCTTTGTGGCGTATTCGCTGTAATGGTGGCAGCTATAGCTATAGTTAAATATCAAAATATTGACGGAAATATGGCAATGTTTAAAGTTGTGGGCGATAGCATGAATAGTAATTTAGCAACTGGATTATTTGCAGTAGCAATGCTTGCGGTAATATTATCTTCAGCTGATTCTCTAATGAACACAGGAGCGGTAATTTTTGTAGAAAATATAATAAAAGATACAGTTACAGATGATAAAAAAAGGTTATTAATAGTAAAAATAATAACAATATTGAGTGGGTTTTTCGGATTATTTATTGCTTTGAAAACCAAAGGTTTACTAGAGATAATATGGTTTATAACGCAATATTATTTTGCAATAATTACCATACCATTTATCGGTGGTTTATTTGTTAAAAATCCCAAACCTTTAATGTTTTGGGCAAGTGCAATAACGGGCTTTATTTTTTTTACATTATTTAAAATGTTTTATCCTGAAAACCAAAGTGTGGGTTATGTAATAAGTATTACAATGAGTTTTATAGTGTTTGTTTTGGCGCACTATTTTGTGCGTTTTAATTTCAGTAGCACCTCTAATTTAATGATCCATGTGAAACAATATATTAAAAAAATCATTCAAGAAATGAATATCCCGGTTAGTAAATTGGGATATGCAATCATCCCAATTCTAGTTTTTACAGCGATTCTAGAGGTTATATCTGGTTCTATAAATTCGAATGCGCCTTTGTTGAAATTAATTGCTGGAATAATAAGCGTATCCTTTGTTTTTATAGATGTAATTTTCAAAAAGTATAATAAATTATTGACCTATTGTTACGTATTATTCTCAATATGGTATTGTTTTCCTTTTTTATCATCTTATACATATTATGCATTACCAAATAGCAATATAGCGTTTGCTAATATGGTGATTTCTTGTACTTTTCTAGCATTTATTTTTTCTTCAAAAATATTATTTGTGTTTTTGGCTACGGGAGCTCTTTTGGGTAGTGTAGTGTATCTAATGTTTAATGCGGCCGGTCTTGTAGAAATGCTGCCTCAATTCTTCATTTTGTGTTCGATTGTTTTATATATAGGAATTATATCTTTCTTTATATTGAAAGCAAAAGAAGTGAATATAAAAACATTTATATCTGAGCTTAGTAAACAAACGCTATGTGGGCGATCTTCTACAATATTGAATCAATATTCTAATGTAATAAGCGTTTTTAAAAAACATGAAAGAGCTAAGAAAATTTTTTTAGAAAAAAGACAAAATTTTTACGGCAGTCCCGATCCTGGCGATATAGTAACTCTAAATATGAAAGATTTAATAGAAACATTAAAAGACTATCTGTCTCTACTAGAGTTAGAAAACAATGTAAAATACTCAATCAATAATAAAGTTAAGAATATATTAGTCAGCAAATCACTAGCTACGATATATACAGCAGTGTTTAGTATAGCTACACATATGAGGTATTTTGACGAGAGTACGATAAAAATAGATGTCTCTTGTCGTCACAATAAACTGTATATAAAATATACATTGCCAAATCTGAGGCTTGATATGAGAGAACTTATAAAATATGTAAATTCTAGTGACATGGGAGAGGGGATAATTGATCTCGATTTAATAAATAAAATAATAAATAAAGGACAGGGAATAGAGTTGCAAACAAACCATAATGCATTGACGCTAAGCGTATTGGTGCTAAGCAAAAGCATAAGTGCGGATACTACGTATAAAGCCCCTTATAATGAAGGAATATCCAAAATTATAAATTAGCGTTTAAAGGAGGTATTAAGTACCCAATCAGCAAAGTTTGGATCCGGTTGATTTAGGTTTCTGCGAAAGCTGTAATCGTAAATATTATCAAAGGCATGTAAAATTTTACCAATTTTAGGATTGAGTTTTTGTTCTTTTATATATCTAAATATACAGTTAACAGTGGATTGAAATAACGGTTCGTTAAATTCTAGATCTTTAGAAACAATTTTAGAAACAGTTTTTTCTTTGGGAGTGTGTCCTACTAATTCATCAATGCTACACCCTAATGTATTTGCTATTGCTACTACAGTTTTAATACCAGGGTTTTGTGTTGCACCAGAAGCTAGTTTTTTTATTGCGTCGTGTTGTAATCCTGCTGATTCAGCAAATCTAGCTTTATTAAGTTCGTCGTATGATTTTATATGCAATAAGTTTAATAAATTTGCTCTTAAATTATTGTCGTTAAAAATATTTTCCATAAAAAATAAAAACCTCTTGACTTGGATTAAATACAATCGTATAGATTAAATATAATCTAAATTGGCCTATATCGCTTAAATAGATATAGTATAAAAAAATTATAGATTATTAAATGTTTTTTTTGTCTTTTTTAAAAAAACCGTTTGTACAATTTTATAAAATTAAAAGGAAAGATTTATGTTTAATACAAATTTATGCAAAGAATCAAACCATATTTGTTTGCAGGCGTCTTTTATATCTAAGAAATTACAATCTAAGAACAAGAAAAAACAAGATAGAAAAACCATTTTAGTTGTTGAAGATAACAAAGATCTTCAGATGGTTGCGAGGTTGATGCTAGAAACACTACTCTACAAAGTAGTAACAGTTTCAACTGGTAGAGAGGGGCTTAAGTATTTACACGAACATAGTAGAACAGCGCTCATTTTATTAGACATAATGATGCCAGAAATGACTGGATTGGAGTTTTTATCAATAGTAAAGCAAGATTTAGTTTTAAAGAAAATTCCAATAATTATACAAAGCGCGTTAACTGATGAGAGCATACAAGAAGGTATGGCTATGGGAGCAAGTGGCTATGTTCAAAAGCCCTATAACCAAGAAACGTTATATGCGGCAATCAAGAAACTAAACATAAAAGGAGGCGGCCATGAAAGGATCATAAATTGAACTACTAAAAAACTTACGTAAATTTTTATTTTAACTTAATTAGAAAAAAACAATGAAAAAACTAACATTATTCAATAACAACTATAAAAAGTATTATTCGTCATTACTATTTATCACCATTTTACTAATGGCAGACAGTGCATTTGCAGCAGACGCAGCAACAGAATTAGCTCCGATGCTCACTAAAATCACAGGATCTCTTAGTGGAACACTAGGGAAAGTAATTATGGCAGTTGGCTTATTACTATCAGGAATAGCGGGACTTGCTGGCATGAACAAAGCGGTAATTTTAACTCCTGTTGGAGTGGGATTTCTTTTGGGAAATGCGAACTCAATCATTAGCTGGATGTTAGGGTAGTTAGCATGAGAATTCCCAGAACTTTAGATAGGCCAACAAGATTTTTAGGGGTGCCATTTGATCTCGTGGTGGTATGTATGTTGACATACTATGTATTCATGATGTTTGGATGGGGAATGGTTGGCCTTCCTATTTCAATAGTTATAACCAATATTTATTCGCGGTTTAGGTCAAGGTCATTATTTCGTAATGTTCAGAGATTTATCTATTGGTATTTTCCAGCGGAGCTGACAAGAAGAACTGGGATACTTAGTCACATGAGAAGAATGAAATTTAGAGAGGAAAAATGATTTCAGTAGAAAAAGAAAAACAAAAAATATTTGCAATTGTTGCAGGTTTGATGTTGGTTTCAAACATTTATTTAGCTTCTTTACTTTGGGACCCTTCACGATCTAATAAAATGGTAGTACTAGTTCCTACAATAGATAAAGAAATGAGTGTTGGTACTCAAGTGGTATCAGAGGATTATTTGCACTATAGAGCAGAGCAAATCATGCAGTTACTGTTTAATATCCGTCATGAGAACTTTGCTTATAATGTTGATCAGATATTAAAGCAAGTGTCTTCTCATAATAGGCCAGAGTTTGGCAAACAGCTAGATGAATTCACCAAAGACATCAAATCCAAGAAATATTTCTATACCTTCAATAAGGACGCATATGAGATTGACACGTCGAGGCTAGAAGTTACTTTTTCAGGATATCTAGAGACTTTTATAAACGACAAAAGAGTAAAAACAAATCACAAGAAGTACAAGCTTGCGTTTACTAATAGTTATGGACTCGTGAAGCTTAATTCATTTGAGGAGGTTGTTGATGCGGGTGTTTAAAAATATACGTCAGATTATTTTCCTACTTATTTTAAGCAGTTTTAATCTGATATTATGCGCAGAGGATTTACAGAAATTCTCTGTTCAAAACAATGATACAGTAATTGCTATTGTTTCAGAAAAAGAACTTTCTCGTTTTGTGTTTGAACAAGACAAGATCAAACAGATTTTTGCAATCAGTGGAGAGTTGTACTATGAGATAGAAGGAGAAAATTTATATATCAAGCCAAGTATTCAAAAGCCAGTGAATTTTTTTGTAAGTACTGAGAAGGGAAATACTTACAAAATAATCGCAACGCCAAAAGATATTCCAGCGACACAAATATCTATAACAGGACGTGGAAGTAACAAATTATCTCAAGCCAGGCAATCAGTAACAGGAGAGTCTGTATATGGAGAGTCCATATATAGAGAAAAAATCTCAAAGATAATCAAAGTAATAAAAGCAGAAGATGAAACAGTAGGATACAAGGTCAAGCAGATAGGAAAAACGTATAGAGAAAAAAACGGTTTAAAAGGTTACTTTGATTCCAAGTGGTGGAATGATGAGGTAGTTGCAGAAAAACATTTTCTTTTTAATGTTTTAGATCAAAGTCTAAAGATAGACAAGCAATATTATTTGAAAGATCAAGATGCTGTTTATATTGACCGAAGTGTTATAGAGCCTGGGAAAAGTGCAATGCTAATAAAAGTGAGGGTGTTATGAGGGGCATAAAGTATATCAAAAAAAAGATACTTTTATATACCGATAAAATCAGAGGTAATTTGAGTGGTTATTTTGTTGCAGAGGGTAGTGATAATGAAGAGGTAAGAAAGAAGCACAAGAGAGTAGGTGGTGCAATGTTTTTTGGAATAGCGTGCTTATTAATTGGCGCAGTTATTTTAAGTGCTGCAGTAGATTCAGGAGTATTTACAAGAGAAGAAAAAAAAGCAGTAGCAGCGGATAGTACTTCAACAAAAGTCGACATCAAGAATTTAAGCAAAGGAGCAACTCACGAAGAGACTTGGTTAGAGCGAGCAGAAAAAGATCTTTTAGATTTAAAACTGCAGCAAAAATCATCTCAGGAAAAGCAAGACAAGCTAAGTAATTATTTAAGCAAGGAAAGTGTTTCCAAAAAAGATTTAGTAAAAATCCTAAAGGAGTTCGAGGGAGAGATAACTAAGAAATATGAAGACAAGTTATTAGAGCAACAGCAAATGAATTCAGGCAATACAAAGATACAAGCGCCCCAGGTAAATCCAATAGAGGTCATAGGAAACAAAGCTAAGAAGGTAGTTAAGAAAATCGGGACATATATACCAGCGGGCAGTTATGTATCAGCAAAGATGATTTCTGGCATAGATGCAGGAATAGGAATCACAGCAGAGGCAAATCCAAGACAAGTTTTACTTAGAATTGTAGGTAAAGTAATATCAGCTGGTTTTGGTAAGAATTATTTAACAACGAACAAGTTAATGGGTTGTATTGTGCAGTGTCAGGTAGTTGGAGATTTATCTAGTGAGAAAGCCTATCTTAAGCCGGTTGTAATGACTTGTGCTAAATCTAGAGATACGGTAATTGAAATTCCTGTTAAGGGATACGCGACATCTAATGGAAAAGTAGGTATAAGAGGAGAGATTGTAAGTAGGGAAGGGGATTTAGTTACAAAGAGTTTTTTAGCGGGCCTTGTTGGAGGCCTGGGTAGTGGAGCATCTCAGGTATATGAGCCTGGGTATAGTTTATCTGGAGGATTTGCTGTGAAGCAATCAGGCTCAGATACAGCAAAGAATGTTTTGGGATCAGGACTGGGCAAGGGTTTCGCTGAGTCTTCAAATCGTTTGTCAGATTATCTAATAAAAAGAGCAGAGCAATATCAACCAGTGATTTCAATTGATGAAGGAGTTGGTGTTGATTTGGTATTTCAAGAAGGATTTTCATTAAAAGAGGAAGAGAATGTATAAAGCAAATAATTTAAGTTTTGATAACGGTTCACAAACGGTTCACAAGCAGTCAACTATATACAAAGCAACAGTCGTACCAAGTAATTCAAGAATTACGTTACTAATAGCAGTACTTATGGGAAGTATATTGCTTAGTGGTTGTGCTGCTAAATACAAGTCTTCTTGGTCGTGTAAAAACCCAGAAGGAATAGGGTGTAGTAATATTTATTATGCTGACCTGATTGCAAGAAAGCATATTATTTTAAATGACGCTAAAGAGCTAGAGCGGGCTTCTCAAAATAAAAAGCATTCCTCTAAGAAGAGAAAAAGTAAAAAATCAAAACAAAATAATAGCAAAAAAGTTCTTATTCGAGAGCATTATTCAGATTTTGAGAAAATTGACACACAAGAGGTAGAAATTGATTGAACGAGAGAACAATAAATCAGGCGAAGGCTTAAAGAAGATAGGTGCATTTTTTGGTTTTGGTAAAAAGCCAAAAGTTAAAGCCTGTATATTAAATGAGAAAAAATATCTTTCAGATTTTTTAAGTTACAGAGAGATAGAATCGGAATCAAATATTTTTATAAACAAATCTACATATGGATTTGTGTTAAAGTTAAAGCCATTTAGTGGCATAGATAGTAACGATATAAATGCACTAAGAAAAATAGTTTCTTATGAGATTCCAAGTGAAGCAGTAGTTCAGGTAATTAATTATGCATCTCCGAGTATTGCACCGCTTGTAGAGAAGTGGTGTGAGGTAGTAGAGAAACCAAATAGTATTTACAAAACACTGACGGAAAAAAGAAAGCAATTCTTTTTAAACGGATGTAACACAGGACTTTGGGGAAAAAACAGTGAGGTAGTTTTAAGAAATTTCGAGATATATTTTTGTGTGTCTTTTAATAAAGAGGCAAGTGTACGCAGTAATAGTATTTTACTTCAAAAAATTATAGGAGTTAGAGCAAAGATCTCAAAGGCGTTTTCTGGTATAGGTTGTCAAGTTGAGCATGTAAGTAAACATGGTTTAAACAATTATTTAAAAGAGATACTGCTTACTAAAGAAGAACAATTACAAAAAACAGATTACTCCCCTAATCTAATAAATTTTCCATCAAATCCTGAATATATTATGCATTCTAATTTCGCTGAGGTTAGAAATAATATCTCATCAAAGAAATTTATTTTATTTGAAGTAGATGAGTGGCCAGGTTCTTGGGAAATGTTAAATGGGATTGATTACATAGGAAGTTTTGAGAGTGGCAGGGGAATTCCTTTTCCTTTTTATATTTCATTTGGATTTAGAAGTGAGGGCACAAGAGAAAGCGAGCGCAAATCAACTAAGATGCGAGTAATTAGGACAAATCAAACAACGGCTAAGCTTGTTAGTTTTGTTCCAGCTATGCGAGAGGAAATGGAGGATTGGCATTATATTACAGAAGAAATAGATAAAGGAGCAAGGCTAGCTAAAGCTTGTATGTATGTAGTTGCGCTTATAGATGAGGAGATAGATGTAGATAATGCAGCTCAAGATATATTAGATCACTTTTATCAATTAGGATTCAGGCTAAATCAGATTAAATATGATTGCCTAAATAATTTATTAAATACTCTTGCAATGCAGCAAGCAGAGAATTGGACATCTCTTAGAAAAAACAAAGGGCTTACAACTATGGTAACGTCTAGTTGTTTGAATTTACTACCTATATTTGCAGATGCTCAGAATTCAAACACTCCTTTGATGATGTTAGTTGGCAGAAGAGGGCAGGTGTTTTTCTTTGATAATTATTCTTCAGTAGAGAATGGAAATTACAACATGGTAGTTGTTGGAAAATCAGGTAGTGGTAAATCAGTCTTTTTACAAGAATACATGACTTCGATTTTAAGAGGGCAAGGTCAGGTAGTAGTAATAGATGATGGAAGAAGTTTTCAAAACAGCACAAAAATTCTAGGTGGTGATTTTGTTGATTTCAAGGGAATGGGACTTTGTATTAATCCGTTTTCTTTGTGTTTTGCAGAATCAGACTTAGCAACTCAAGATTATAAAGAAGATTTTGAAGAGCCATTAATTGAGCTGATTGTATCAATACTTTGTATTGTGACAAACATAGATAAGAACAATACAAAGGATTTTGAAATTGGTCTTTATAAGGATGTTTTAAAAAAAGCCGTACAGATAGTTTTAGAGGATAAAGGGAACAAAGGTGGTTTTAAGGATATATACTTAGTATTAAAGAACGACTTACGTCTTAGAACGTCTCAAACGGAAAGTATAGCAGACAAGCTAGCATATGTTTTAAAAGATTACGGGGATGGCAGGTATGCGCCTTATTATAATGGCAAAGCAACACTTTCTATTGATAATCTCCTTACGGTATTTGAGCTAAGTAGTCTAGAGTCAAATGAGGTTTTACAAACAAGCGTATTATTGATGGTGGTATTTCTTGTATATACAAAGATGCAAGGAAGAGAGAGAAGGACATCGCTTATTATAGATGAAGCATGGCGCTTACTTCGTCATGATGCAATAAAAGGATTTATAGAAGGAATAGCAAGAAGAGCACGTAAATATAACGGAAGTCTAGTTGTTGCTACACAAAGTATATCAGATTTTGAAAAAGAAAAATCAGCTGCGGCAGCTGCGGTTTTATCTCAAAGTGATTGGAGAGTATTGCTTTCAGCTGAGAACAAGGATGAAAAGATATTAAAAGACCAGCTTGGTATGCATAAAGGTGAAATAGATATTGCCTGTAGTTTAAAAGGAGATAAAGGACGTTTTTCAGAGTTTATGATCCGTCATTCATCTGGTTCGTGGTGTATAGGTCGTTTGATGTTAGAGGCGTTTTCGGTAAAGCTTTATTCATCAAAAGCAGAAGATGTAACACAAATTCAAAAACTAAGAAAACAGGGTTATTCATTAGAAGATGCAATTGAACAATTAATAAGCGAGGAAAGTCATGCAAGATAAGAAAAAAACAATGAAGTCTAAAAATCTTATAGAGCCTCAAGAAACAAAAAACAGGCCTCAAAACATATCAAAGAAGACCTATGTTGTTTTGATAGCATTATTGTTCTTCGTTGGTTTTATTTCGGGTCAATATTATGAAACCAGTAGTCGCAATACTGTTTATTTAGTAAAGGAAACAAAGCTTTTAAAATTAGTTGCAGTAGGACTTGCTTTAGAAGACAAAGAGAAAGGCAAGGAAGAGGTGCTTGATAAGGATAAGAAGCGCATCAAGGCTACTATGAAAAACTTGAGTAGACATTTAGCTGAATATTCTAAATATCCAGTTCTTATAGAGCAGAAAAACAATAAAGGATATGAATTATATCGTGGAGTCAAAAAAATAGACATCACAGAGGAGATAATAATTAAATTAATAGGAAAAGAGAAATGGCAAACTATAGGAAAAGTGTTTTCTCAGCATTGATTTGTTTTTTTGGACTGTTTAGCCTAGTGCTATTTGGGCATTTAAGTGTTCAAGCAAAAGATTTTGGAACAGTTGGGCATACTTATGAAATAAAAGAACAAGACTTAATAGAATACATTAAAAGCAAGTTACAAAAAGTAGATTTAGAAGCTCCGCAAGAGGAGATGCAAGAAAAGGTAAGATCAAAAGTTGAAAGACCAAAGGCAGTACCAGATATTACAAACGCACAAGAGGATAAGACTTGGTATTTTGATCCGACATATGTTTTGCAAGAAGATCTAAAAGATCACGAGGGAAAGATTATTCATAAGAAAGGATATAAAGTAAATCCTCTGGAAAAAACGCGTCTTTCCAAGGCTCTTATTTTCATAGATGGAGATGAGGAGCTTCAAGTTAAATATGCTTTGAAGGAATCTTTGGATAAACAAGTCAAAATCATTCTTACAAAAGGATCTCCATTGGAGTTACAAAAAAAACATAAGGTATGGATTTATTTCGATCAATTTGGTTTTTTAACAACAAAGCTAGGCATTAAGCGTGTGCCAGCAATTGTTAATCAGGAAGGTTTGAGGTTAAAGATCCAGGAGTTGGAAGCTAAAAAATTAGCACAAAGGATTTTATCTCAAAAAGAGAAAAACAAGAGAAAAAAATCAATTAATCAATAAGGTAAAAAAAAATGAAAATAGGAATACAGGGTGACTCTAAAGAAGAAATTTTAGAAACATTTAAAGCGTATATTCGTTGTCGAATAGATGAAAACTCTTTTTTACAAAATAATGGATTAGATGCCGCAGTATGTAGAGACCGACAAACATTCGGTTCATACTTCTCTGATAGTAAAATTGAAAACTTAAAGGCAGTAAAGCAGGCGCACAAAGAGGTTATTAATCTTGGAGAGGTGAATTTACCACCAGACTGTGACCGACTACTTTGCGACGATATAAGCTATGAAAATTCTTGTGCCCATAAAAAATCTCTTCTTAATACTGATATATGGGCTGAACAATGTAACTTTGAGGAAAAGAGCATTTTTTGTAATGAAAAAACCAGACTTATGTGGATGTGTACTTCTAAATTGACTGCTCAATATAATTCGTTTTTAAGCGAAGAAGATTTATTAGTTCTAGCTAGGGATTTTGTTGTACGCGAGCCCTTGGTGAAAGAAATGTCAGATATATGTTATCCATCTCATGAGATTAATAATAATTATTTAGCATCAGATATAGTAGATCAATTGCTTTGTTGTCCTGATTGGCCCGAGGGTGATAAGCAAGGTTTAATGGGAGATTTGACAACTAATGCAAAGGAAGAGCTGTAGGTCATAAAAGAAAAAAACAATCAATCAATCAATGAGGTACACAAAATGACAATGGGACTAAACAATAGAAGGAGGAGTAGATGAAGCAAAGATTTTTATTTTCTTTAGTAGTGATGCTTGCAATAACAATGATGGCACTCTTAATTATAAAGAATATTGTGTTCTCAGATATTAAGAGTTCAAAGCCTGTAGAGGAAAACTCTAAAAGAGTTGTTCAGGTGGTATCCAAAAAAAGCAAATCGAGTTTAGTTAAGCAAAGTGTAGAGGATAGGGAGGAAACATGGGAAGAAAAGGCACGTCGTGGTGACTCTGCCGCTCAGAATACTTGGGGTTGGTTCTTAGAAAAAAAAGGAAATCTGAGGGAAGCAGAGAAGTGGTATAGAAAAGCGGCAGAACAAGGCAATTTAGTTGCTCAGAATGACTTAGGTTTGCTTTTAGAAAACAAAGGGAAGATAGAAGAGGCCAAGAAGTGGTATTTAAAAGCGGCTAATCAAGGAAATTCTCATGCCCAGTATAATCTAGCTAATCTTTTTTATAAAGAAGGAGAAGTGCAAGAGGCAAAGAAATGGTATTTAAAATCTGCGCATCAAAATCTTCCTGCTGCTCAAAGCAATCTAGGGGTTCTTTTAGAAAAAGAAGGCTTACGCGAGCCAGCTAAGTATTGGTACAGAAGAGCAGCAAAACTAAACAATACTATTGCTCAGCATAATCTAGGACTTTATTTAGAGGAGGAAGGTAGGTTAGAAGAAGCTAAGGATTGGTATAAGAAAGCGGCTACTCAAGGACAAAAAGACGCCAAACAAAGACTTGAAAAAATAATGTTAAGAGAAATGGTAGAAGGGGCAGAGCTAAGAGATAGGCTGGCGATAGATTTAGCAATGCGCAATATCAAAAGAGGGTTATAAAACAATGTTAAAAAACACTTTTGCGCTACTGTTTATAATTGCGATTAGTTCCAATGTATATGCTAAGTCATGTACGGGTAGATTTGTAAATCCAATTACAGACGTATGTTGGGAATGTTTATTTCCTATGACACTAGGTGCACTCGAGCTCTACGATTCAGGAGTTGCAAAAGATACTAAGAACCCATCTTCTCCTGTATGTGCATGTACTGCACCGATAAGAGTAGGAATTATAGGTGGTTTTTGGGAGCCAGTAAGGTTAATAGATGTATCACATGAGCCATATTGCTTTACAAATATGGGGGGTATGGAGATGAATGTTGGTATTAAGCGAGATATGGGAGTTCGTTCTAAGGCAACGAGTGATAAGATTTCTAGGTGGTACTCTCATTATTACATGTATCCCCTTCTTTATTGGTTAGAGCTATTTACAGATTTTGTATGTTTAGAAAGAAGTAGCTTTGACATTGCATATATTAGTGAATTAGATCCACTAGCGTTAGATGATGAGTTATCTGGCATCATTCATCCAGAGGCTTTTTTATATAATAATATACTTGCACAAAGCGCATGTTCTGCAGATTGCTTGAAAGCAAATGTATCATTACCAATAGATATGCTTCATTGGTGCAGCGGATGTCAGGGGTCTTTATATCCTATGAATAACAATATTAATGGACATGTAGGTGGAGTACAGGCTTCAACAAATGCTGCAGAAAGATTGGTTTATAAGATGCACAGAATGGGAATAGCAGATGAAACGGCAGCTACAAACATGAAGGATACATGTCATAAGCGTAAAAGTTTTGTCATGAAAAAAAGCACATATAGATATCAAATGACAAATCCTAATCCAGATAAATGTCAGCAATTTGGTAAGACTACTATGACTTTTGAATCAGGTAAAGAAATACCAAAGGTAGGTGAAGATTTTGGTTATTTAATATGGAGGAAGAGAAATTGTTGTATCGCATAAAAAGTTTTTTCAGATTTTATTTATTTGTGGCAGTGATCTGTGTTGCTGGTATAGCAAACGCTGTTCCTCATCAAGAAATTGTAAATAGTGCTGATGCAAAGAGCAAAGAAGAGCAGCCCAAATATCAAGCAATTGTTGATGCCAATAAAAAGGGATCTTTAAAATATCAAGAAGAATTAAAGGTTGTAGCAAAACAAGCAGAGGTAGCGTTTAAAAAACACGCACAAACCCAAAAAGCAGAAGAGGGCAGTTTGGTAGATCAGATTATACAAAACAGCAAGAGTTTAGAGATTCAAGAGAAGACGAACAAAGCTCAAGGAATAATAATCTTTGTAAGTTTTTCTATGCCGAAGGAGCTTCTTTTAAGTTATCACAAGCAGGCACAACTATACGGGGGAAGACTTGTGATTAGAGGGCTAGTAGAGAATAGTTTTAAAAAAACAATTAAGGCTATGGATTTAGGCAACAAGGAGTCGCTTATAGCAGATATAAACCCAAGGCTTTTTAAGGATTACGAAGTAACAAGAATTCCAATGATAGTAATAAATCATAAAGACCCTAGTGGCGGAGATAAATCAGATAAGTTTGTAGGTTCTGTAAGTTTGAAATATGCATTAGAAGAGGCAAGTGAGAAAGGGGATACCAAGGTTTTGGCTAGGGGTATTTTGGAGAAAAATAATTTAATTTAAGAAAATAATGTCAAAAAGACTTAGATATACTAAAAAATGGATTGTTTTAGGAATCATTATCCTAACTGTAGTGACATATAACATTTATGTTAGATCTTATTTTCGCTTTGAGAATTTTAAGAGCGCGGAGCAATTAATAGTTTACTTAAACAAAAGATTTCCTGTAGGAAGTGATCCTGAAAGTGCATTGATTTTATTAAAAAAAGCTGGTGCAAGTTGTAATCAAACTACAAAACCATTTCATTATAGCGAGCCAAAAAATGCGGTAATAGGCTATGTCTGCGAGTATTTACATTGGGAGTTATCCCTTGATTTACGTGTCAGATTCACAGTTGGGGTTTATATCGATAAAAATAATAAAATAATAGAATTTGGAGCTGGAAGATATCCAGAGATTATTTAAACAAACTTAATGAAGGTAATATATGAAACAAGCAAAAATAGAAATTCGAGTCAGAAGCATAGACTATACAAGAGGAGTATATCGGCATTTATTTATTATCCATACAGATTCACAAGGAGAAGAAGTTCTCTTGAGAGGTGGCGCAGGATTTGGGACAATGATGTTTGGTAATGTTGTTGTTATTAAAACATCTTATAACAAAGAGAAATACCCAATAGGTAAATACCCGCTAGATTGGAGCCCAAATGCAGCAAGAGTAACAATTGCAGCAGGTACAGATGCAGAAATGCAATCTTATGTAGATAAAATGTGGCATAAGGGTCAACAAATCAATGCTGCAAAATATGATTATAAACTACCAATTTGTAATGGGTACAAACATCTGTGCCATGTTCAAAACAGCAATACTGTTGTTGCTGATATGCTTAAAGCAGCAGGACTTGAATTAAAGTTACCACCTGGAATAAACAGTGAACATGCACCTGGTATAAATTCTTATTTTACTCATACATTTACAGACCAAGCGTTAGATATAGGTAAAGAAGCATTGCGTATTCTAGGAGAGTCACTTGATAGAGTCGGAGATGAAACATTTACATCTAAAGAACAAGAAGTTCAAGATATGTTTAGTGCATTAGATCGCACTGGAGTTCTTCAGAAAGATATTACAAACAAAGAACGTGCCTTAAGAATGGCAGAGCATGAGGCCCACCGCGGCAATCTTGCTGGTGAAGAGCTCTATAAAGGCATGGCACATGCTCAAGCAGAAATAGAAAAATTCTTTGATACTATGTCTGGTATTACTAAACAAGATGAGAAGGATGAACTTTAAATTGCAAGCAAATAGATATGTAATTTTAGTAAGCGTTAGCTTAACGCTAATACAGCTTTGCTTGTTTGTTTATGCAGAAGATAAATTAGATTTACAAAAAATCTATAATGAATCTCAGAAAACTGCACAAACTTTGGATCCAAAACTACAAGAATTAGCAAAAGGAGGAAAGGGTATTGAGAAAATTCATGAGGTTTTGCAGAACAAAGAAGGAAAGGCAAATCACCAGACTACAGAACTTGGTAAATTACCAATTGCAGGAGAAAAAGCAAAAGAAAACAATACTGAAAAAGCAAGCTGTACAAAAGAGGAGTGCAATGTATCTCATCTTATGAGTACTAAAGCTATAAATGAGCGAGAAGCGAAATTAGAAGAATATGGATTTAGAAAAGATAAAGAACAATTTCCAGAGGATAACAAGGGTTACATTGATAAAGCAAGACATAATGCAAAGAAATATGAGAGTAAATTTGATGCAATTAGTGGCTCATATAAAGACTGTAAATCAAAAGATCATGCTTACAGCTACAAAGAGATTACAGAATGTGATGAATATTATGATGTTAAATATAACAATTGTCCTATTAGTCAGATTGTTGAGATAGATCCGCATTATACATATGAGTGCAATAAAAAAAGAGAAGAAAAAGAAAAGAAATGCCAAGAAGAACTGAGTTTAAGTTGTAGCGAAACTGGAGAGAGTAAAGCGGAAATAGTTATAGAAAATGCGGATAATAGAGTTAAAGGGGAATATAGCCATCCTATTTTAAGATTATGGACTGGTTCTGGTAATTGGAGTGGCATGCCTCATCCAGCGGAATGTCATAACGCTAATTTTATTGCTAAATTTAAAATACAAGATTTAGAAAAAATAAAAAAGTTTGTTTTAAAAAAAGCAACTTTTAGACAATTTGTTTTGGTAAGACTTAATGGCGTACAAATCTATCATAGTTTGGGTGGAGATAGGTTAACTCCAGGTCATTATAGCTTTGGTAGAACGGGTACTGTGTTTTATGGCGGCTCTCGAGGTGTAGATTGTTGCATGGAATGTTGGCTTAGTAATAGAGAAGGTACAAGCGTATTAACTTATGCGAATATTGAGAAAGATGTAAAAGGATTGTTAGTAGAGGGATTAAATACTATTGAAATGCAAGTTGTATATTCATTTACAGGTCAGATAGAGTTGGCATTTGCAATAGGACAAGAAGGATGTATCAAGTGGCAAGAACAATGGCAAAAGCAATGCGAATATTACTAATGATAATATTTTTTACAACAAATTTTAGTTTGGCAAATAATGCATTTGAAGAAGACAAATGTATATCTATATTGGAAAAGGCTTGTATTGAATCAGGAGAAAGAGTAGTTGATGGATTCAAAGTAAACAGATGCTGGAAATACGAAGAGAGATTAAAGTGTGTAAGCAAAGAAGAAAATAATTGTGATGTTTTTGAAGAAAATCGAGGATGCAATGAGGTAAAAGGAGCGTGTTTAAAACCATCGCCAACGGGTTTATGCAATCATTATAAAAAGACATTTGATTGTGGCAAAGGAAATATAACAAAAGCAGGGTCAAAACTAATTTCTTCAGAGTTTAAAGTAACTCGGGATGAGAAGGATTTATCTGGCTGTGATCCACAAATTAAAGATAAATACTGTCAGATATCAGAGGAGACCTGCAAAGAGCCAGCAGAAACACGAAATATTAATGGCAAAGAAGTTTATAAGGATTGCTGGAAATGGGATAGAAAATATACTTGTAGAACAGATACGAAAGTAGATGAGTGCAAGGAATTTAAAGAGAAGGGATGTGTTGAGAAGAGCAGGGAGTGCATACACGAAGAAGAGGGTAGATGTGATCATTATACAGTTCAGTATGAATGTGAGAAAAACAAAACGGAGGAAGTTGATTGCTTAGCTAGTAAATTTTGCATAGGTGATGTTTGCGCGGAACAAGAAAGAAACACTAACAACAACTTTGGAATTGCAGCATCATATTTAGGAGTATTATCACAGGTCCAAAAAGACGGAGAAAGCTGTGGTTGTAATGCCGAGAAAGATCCAAATTGTAGTTTAGAAAAAGTTGAAGAGGATAAATGTAAGCTTTTTAAAGGTCAGAGGTATATATGCAAAAAAATAACAGGAGCATATAATTGTTGTTCTAAAAAAGGCTTTATAAGACCTTTGATTGGATGCAATGCTCAGGAAAAAGACTTGCATTATAAACAGCAAGCGAAGCTATGTCATTTCGTCGGATCATGGAAGCAAAAGCCATTAAAACTTGTACAAAAGAAATCTCATTGTTGTTTTAACTCATCACTGGCAAGAATTATTCAAGAGCAAGGAAGGGCCCAACTAGGTATAGGTTGGGGAGGCAAGAAGAATCCAGATTGCAGAGCTTTGACGTTACAAGAGATACAAAGAATAGATTTCAGCAAAATAGATTTTTCCGAAATTTATGCAGATTTAAAAGAAAAAGCCAAAAAAGACTTTGCATTAAAGGGGCAGGACATAGCTCAAAAACTAAAAGGCTATCAGGCCAATCAATCTGGAACGATGAATATAATGAAAGACAAAATGAAGAGGTTTTATGGCAAACAAAAATAAAATCTCACTTATCTTACTATGTTTGTTTTTAGCTATTCAAGCAGTGTCTTTTCAGGAAGCCCATGCTTTTAAGTTTTCCGCAAAAATATGTAAGAAATATAATCTTGGATCTAATTGGTATTGCGAGGAAGAAAAGAAAAAAGAAAAGACGCTGACAACGCCCAATGAAATAATGGCAAGAGATATTCTTCCAGAGCAAAAAGCAGTTTTGTTAAATCAACTATGGGATACGCAGCAAAAAAGAGCAGTTATTACAGGGAAAAAAGAAGATTTGGAAAATGTACTTATTACTCAAAGATATATTACAAAGCTTGGGACAGATTTTGGGAAAAAAATGATGAGGCTGACAGAAACAGTTCCAGAATATAGTAAGTCTGAGAGTTATTATCAGCAAATCTCAGATGAATTTATAAAATCAGCTCAAGAAACAGAGGTCTTAAAGCGCGCTAAAGAGAGATATGCTCTTGCTTTTGTATATGCAAGTGGTTGCCCTTATTGTGAGCGACAACTCCCAATCTTGCATTCTCTCAAAGAGAGCATTGGAATTACCTTGCTTGGAGTATCAGTAGATGGCGCGATATACAAAGGACTTGACTTGGTGATTACAGATAAAGAAGTAACAAAGGATCCAAACGTCCGAGCTTTTCCAACAATTATGTTAGTGGACTCAAAAACGAATAAAAGACTATTTATTGCAAAAGGTCTTACTACAAAAGACCGTTTAGCAAAGTTGATATACAAAAAAATCCTTGAGGTAGAAAATGCTTAAAAAATTATCTTTATTTTTCGTTTTAATAATAGGAATCTATAATCCTTGTTTAGCAGGAGCATATAAGAATTTTGGTAAGATCTGGCAAGATTCAGGAGGCATGTCTGCCACAACTTCTCCTCAATATTACAAAGGTCAGAAAGCAGGTCATTATACTCTTGGATCAATGTATTTCGCTAGAGAGAAAAAGAATCGACCTTTGATGTCAGTTAGATTTCCAGAATTTAATTTTGATAAAAGTTGTTATGCTCAAGGAGTTTTAAATTTTGGCGGTGCTTCTTTTATATCTGGTACTGAGCTTGTAAACAAACTTCAATCTATAGCCACTGAAGCTGGAATGATGTTTGTCTATCAAGGAATTAGTTCTATTAGTCCGGTACTTGGTGGAACTCTACAAGAGGTCTATAGTAAGCTGCAAGAAGTTGGTGGTTTTTTATCAGATGAATGCCAGGCGGCAAAAGCTTTAAATGGTATGATAGGAGATGCGGCGACTCAGCATTCATCTATTGCTCAAAGCATAGTTACAAGGTTTTCTACAGGTAGCGGCGATAGTTCTGATTTGTCAAAAGCTCATAAGGAATATCCGAATAATAAATCTCAGAGCTTAGCAAAAGCTGCAAGTAAAGATGAATCGTTGATTTTAGAAGATATCAATCTTGCTTGGAAGGCACTAGAAAAACTAAATATCAAGGACATAGAAATTAAGAAATTCATGATGTCGATAAGTGGAACGATAATTATTCATGCAGCTAAGAATAATAAGCAGCAACCTGAGTTCCAATATATCTCGTCTAATATCACTAGTCCGGCATTACTTAAGACATTACTAAAAGGCGGAGACAGTCTTCCAATCCTTGAGTGTTCTGACAACATTAGTAAATGTTTGGTTGTTAAAGTTGGAACTCAAGTAATAGACAAAAAAAAAGCTTTTGAATATAAAGTAGCTGAGTATTTCCAGAAATTTAAAAAAGCCATAAAAGATGATGTAGAGATTAGCGATGGTCAGACTGATATACATAGCTTTTTATCTAGTTCTGGGCTTCCTGTTTTTAAAATCTATGACGTTTTATATCAGCATACGAATGCAAATCCAGAATATGAGCAAGGCTTTATTATTGAAATAGTTGCTTGGAATATTCTTTATAACTATTTGTCCGATACGTTAAAGCAAATATCAGAAGCTGCAAACAATTTAAAAATTGCAGCAGCACCTCAACTAAAAGACTTTAGGCAATCACTTGTGAATACACAAAAAATGCTAACAGAATTAGAAGTGAAGGGCTTGAGTCGTTATAAAATGCAGCTCTCACTCGTAAATAGATCTGAATATTTTGAGAAAATAGCTGCAGATGAAGTATCAAAAGCATATTCAATGAGGGGCAATTAAGATGGATACATTTGAAGTATATACAATAGGAAACGCTTACTTTTTAGAAAAGATCTTTAATGCAATTCGAATGATATTCTCAAGTGGATTAACAGGAGTATTAAAGATAACAGTTGTTATATCTCTTGGGCTGCTTGCTGCTAGAGCCACTTTGACGAGTGATTTTAAAGGCATTGCCAAATGGATGGCAGGTGTAATTGTTCTCACAGGTTTTTTCTTAACTGCCAAGGCAAAAGTGGTAATACATGATTCCTTGCCAGATTCACATGGCAGAATACAAGCTGCTCATATTGTTGAAGACGTTCCATGGGGACTTGCATGGATAGCACATTCAACCTCAAGTGTAGGTAAGGTAATGATGAGTAAATTTGAAACAGCTTTTGCTGGAGTAACTAATAATCCAACTTATAGAAAATACGGCATACTTTTTGGAAGTAAGATAGTTGAAGACGCAAGTAGAATCAGGATATCAAATGCAGATCTCAGAAGTAATATGCTTAAGTTTTACCGGCAATGTATGGTTCCAGATCTTAAAATGGGCCATACTAGAAAAAACGGATATACATTAAAAGAGCTAGCAAACACAGAAGATATAGGGGAGTTCTTAAAAAACCATGCGTCTAATGCAAGAACTATATTTCTAACTGGATCCATTATAAAACAGGAGAAAAAATCAGGTTTCTTAGGTGCTCTTGGTGCCACTACAGAGTCTAAATCAACCATAGATGGCTATGTAAGCTGCAATAAAGCAGCACATTATATCTACGATATGATTGAATATGAAGTAGAGAGCAACAAACACAAGATATCTTCAAGTTTTGTAAGTCAGTTTATGGGAGACAATGTTCCAGTTCAGGCAAAGAATAAATTCTTTGACGCGGTACTAACGGATACTTACGGTGCATTTTTAAAATCAAGCAGAGATGCAAGTGAAATCCTAAAACAAAATGTCATGATAAATAGCATTTCGGATTCAGCTAAATCTGTTTCCAACTCTTATGCACGCACTGCAACAGATGAGATGACAAGATCTTCTATGTATTCAGTATCGCAAGTATTTCAAAAATTCATTCCAGTTATAAGATCAGTATTTGAGTGTTTGTTTTATGGAGTAGCTCCGCTTGTAATAATACTTATGGTGACCCCAATTGGACTAGAGGTATTAAAGAACTATGCATTTAGTTTTCTATATCTACAGATGTGGCCTCCTATGTATGCCATTTTATATACAATTACTGAGAGTTGGACTAGGTTTAGTAGTTCTGGCTTAAAGCATAATATGGAATCACTGCCTCAGATTGAGGCCATAAATTACGATATCTCAATGGTATCAGGTTATATGCTAGCGCTTATTCCAGTGCTTTCTATGTTTATAACCAAAGGCTTGGTTGCAAGTGTGGGTAATATGGCAACGTCAATGATGTATATTCCACAAACTGCGGCAGTTAATGCATCTGATCAAGCAGTAAAAGGTAATTACTCAATAGGAAATACAAATCTAGATAATCATTCATATGACAACGTAAATGCACATAAGCATGACGATAATCATAGCTGGATGAGTGGCCAACAACGCTGGCAAACCCAGTTCGGTTCTACGGTAACTGAAACTGCCGCAGGAAACAGAATTGTGAATCAAGGAGAAAGCACTCAAAATCTTGGCCGAGTAAAGATAGGCTGGAATGAAGCAACTGGTAGTAGTTTTAATCAAAGCGAATCACACGCACAAAGAGACATGGAATCTGCAAGTAAGGATTACACTGAGAATCTGAGTTCAGGAATGAGTAAGGTACTTGGGTATGATAGTAACTACAACAAAGGCACTAGCTCCTATGATGCAATTAACAAATCAATGACTATGGAACAAAGGGACTCTGCAGATTATGCGCGGGGAATTACAGATAAAATTGCGAAAAATACCGGGATTTCATCTGCTGATATTTTAAAAATGGCAGCTGGCGTAAAAGGAGGTGCAAAATTTGCTAGTGTTGACATAGCTGGTAGCACTCAAAGCCAAAAGGAGCAAGGATGGCAGCAGGCACAAGAAGCAATGAAAGATGAGAAGTTTTCAAAATCCCTAGGAATAGTAGAGAGTTTTGGAAAAACAAGTAATGTTCGAGTAGATGATGGCGCAACCGAGTCTGCGATTAACTCAATGAAGAGTGATTTTAATCAAGCATCTTCCGCAAGTAGTAGAGTGAGTCAAGCACAAGAAAATCTACATAGCATACAAGAGGCAAGAAGTAATTATGAGAGCAACAGTCAAACCATTAATACAAGCTATGATCAAGAATTTGGTAATTGGGCAATGGATCGATATGGAGCAGAAGGGATTGCAAAAAGAACTGAGACTGCTATGGGATCTAAGGGTTTGGCACAGGAATTTTTAAAAGATAAAGGCTATGGAGGCAGCAAAATAAAAACTTCTTCTACATTGCCACAGCAAAATCTGAGTTTAACAAGTACAGATCATAAGGCCTTTGAAGATAAGCATGAAAGAAATCAAGCCACTGTTAATGAACAATCAGGAGGGTTCGTAGCTAAAAGTCAAGATAACAAAGAGAATCTTAGGAACAAACACGAAAATTATAAAGCTAATTTCTCCGTACATAGCAATCAGAAAAAGCAACAGTTGGAAGAGCAAAGACAAAGAACTGAAGAAGCTGCTATGAATCGTGAAAGAGAAGGCGACAAAAAGGTTAAGAATACAGCTACAGGACATGGAGTTCGAAGAGTAGTAAACCAAGCTAAAAAAAATATGAAAAAGGCATGGATGGGCGGGGAATAAATATAGAACAAACAATAACAAACAAGGAGATAAATAATTATGGAATCAAGAATTGAAATTAGGCTAAACAAATGCGAAAAAGAAACCTTAAAAAAATTAGCAAGAAACTCTGGGATGACTGCATCAGACTATATCAAATACAGATTATTCGACCAAAATCCTGACTTAGCTAATGTTGAGAACGTTTATCATTGTCCTAGCGGAGAGCATTACAACTATGTAATGGCATGTTTTTCTATGCTTAATTACAAGCTCTTAGATTCTTTGGTAAAGAAAATGAATGGGCAAGAAGAGGGAGTTAGTATCATCAACAAAAGCATTGCTGGTAGCAAGGAAAAGCTAGAAGAAATCTACGGCTACAAAAAAGTAAAAGGCAAAAAAGATGAGTAATTTTCTTCGGGGCGGTCAGGTCACTGCCCACAGAGTTAGAATGACATTTCAAGTAATCCGTATCATGGTGCGCATTACTCTTTGCGTTATGCTACTTACCATCTTTCTTACCTTTAAAAATAATATTGAGTCTTATGAATGGAAAATGATTCCTGCGCTTCTGGCTAAGTATACCTTTCAAGATTTAAATCCTGAAAAAACAGTTGCCTATACAAATAAATGGGGAATTGAACTTAAAGAAAAAGTTAAGTATCTAGCATGGAATAGCGACTTTACTTATGTTGAAAAGCATTTTTCCCATGTGTTTTTGATTTCTGTAAAGAGGCTAATTTGGGTTGTGTTTTTTAGTCTTAGTTTTGCAATGATTTATTTTTGGATACGAGGTCGAGTGCTACAAACAAACAATCAAATTAGGGGAAGTTTTTTAATATCAGAAAAAGAGTTAAGAAATAAAGTTACAAAGCACAATCGTAAATTTATTGGTTTAAAATCATATACCTTTGCGGATATTCCATATTTCGCAACAGGAAAAAGTAAGTCTTATACTCCTGGTGAGCAAGCACACACTCTTGTTCTTGGCGCAACAGGTTCGGGGAAAACAAAAGTAATTCAAGATTTAGTACAGCAAATAGATGCACATGGCTCTAAAGCAATCATTGTAGATATAAAAGGAGACTACATAAGACACTTTTATGATTCATCTAGAGGAGATGTTATTTTAAATCCGTTAGATAAAAGAGGAGCTAACTGGAGTTTTTTTAAAGAAACAGATGTTTTAAAAGGATTTGATACGATAGCAAAAACTCTGATTCCAGATTCTTATGGAGATCCTTTTTGGGCTAATTCTGCTAGGATGTTGTTTAGCGCGCTTGCTAGTTTGTATAGCAACAAGAACTTATCTATAGCTGAGTTTTCAAGAACAGTATTAAATACTGATTTAGAAACTTTAGAAAAACAACTAAAGAATTCTAAGGCTAAGCATCTAGTAAATCAAAAAGCAGATAAAACAGTCGCTTGTGTTTTAATGATGCTTTCTGTCTATTTAGCTCCTTTCAGGTTGTACAATAAATCAAACAATATATTTTCAATTAAAGATTGGGTTAACGATCAAAGTAAAAATAATTTCTTATTTATCTCGACATCACCGGATGTAAAAGGAAGCTTAAATCCCTTAGTACAAATGCAGGTAGATTTAGCTATTAATGCACTTTGTTCTTCAAAGAGCACAACCAATCAACAAGTATGGTTTATATTAGATGAGCTCGCCTATTTTGATGGTGGCATTACTAATTTAAAAGACGGCCTTACAACATCAAGATCTTTTGGAGGAGCATTTGTACTAGGCGCACAAGATCTCTCTTCTTTAAGCAAGATATATGGCAACGATCTCTCTCGAGTAATAACAAATAACTGTCGTACAAAATTTATCATGAATGTAGACGATAGTTATACAAGCAAATGGTGTTCAGATTTATTTGGAGAAGGAGAAGTAGAAGAATGGAGAGAAGGACTTTCTTATGGTGCTCATCAAATGCGAGATGGAGTTACATCTAATAGAACCAATGTATTAAAAAAAACAATTTTATCATCGGAGTTCTCTCAACTTAGCACAGGATCTGGCTATATGAAGTTGCCGGAATTTCATCCAGCATTAGTAAAGTTTAGAGAGTTTTATCTTGAGGATAAAACTGAGAGTTTTATTGAAAACGAGCAATTAAAAAAGACATTAAAAAAAGAAATGAAAAAAGCTAAAAGCGATAGAGAGGAATTAGAAAAAGAAATGCTTGCAGCTAAAGGCAATATTGAGGAAGGTAAAGAAATTGCGGATGAAGCTTTGACTAAACCTAAAGTAAAAGACAACCAAATAGAGGCAACCTTTTAATGTTAAGCACAAAAGTATTTAGTTCCGCATCAAACGCTCAAAAATACTATAGTCATGCAGATTACTATGGAGCAGAAGCAAAAGGAGTTTGGTTTGGAGAAGGAACTAAAGATTTCAATCTACAAGGTGCTTTTGATGCAAAGACTGACGAGAAATTTAAAGATCTTTTGAATGGAAAAATGCATAATGGAAGACTTCTTGGAAACTTGGATAAGGATGGAAATGTTATTCATAGACCGGGAGTAGATTTAACCTTTTCAAGTCCAAAAAGTATTTCTATACAAATGCAGGTTCTTGGAAGTAAAAAAGAAAAAGAAGAGTTATCTGCTGCAAGAACAAGAGCGCTACATAGTACATTAAGATATATCGAAGCCAGCGATATGATTTACACAAGAAAAGGCGCTGGAGGTATTATAAGAGAACCTATTAACAACCTAACTTTCGCATTATTTGCTCATACTACAAATAGAAAACTAGAGCCACAAGATCACACACATTGCTTACTTGCAAACGCAGCTAAATGTAGTGATGGCAAATACAGAACTATTGTTTGGGATGAGGTATTAAAAAACAATAAATATATTGGGCAGATATTTAGAAATGAACTTGCTTTAGAAGTACAGAAATTAGGATATAAAATTAGAACTACTTTGCTGTCAGATGGTAGTTCTTCATTTGAATTAAAAAACATATCTCAAAATTTAATAGATGCATTCTCTACAAGAAGAAAAGAAATAGTTGAATTATTTAAATTCTATGACGTTAAAACAAAAGAAGGAAAAGATCGTATAGTAATTAATTCAAGGGAATCTAAAAAGACCGTGCCAGAAAGTAAATTAAAAGAGACATGGGCAAAGGTAGTAAAAACCATTACAGAGCAAGAGAAATCAAAACCACCAGGAAACGTAAAAGACAGAGTTATAGAGAAAGTGAGAGATTTTCTTGATGTAACTATATACAAAAGTGATATTGAGAAAATTGAACTACCTCAAGATCTAACTGTCGCCGAAACAACAAAACTTGCTATACAAAGTATCACATACAACAACAGTGTTTTTACTAAAGAAGAACTTTTCAAAGCCTCTCTTAAATATGGAATTGGGAAATATAATATCAAAGATATAAATCAAGATTTTAAGGAGTTAGTAAAAACAAAAGATATTGTTGCATCTGATAGAGGAGAAAATGTTTTTACTACAAAAGAATTACTAATCAAAGAAAAGGAGATCCTCAGCTCAGGGAAAAGAGGAATAGGTAAATGTGGTTCAATTATAAAAAAAGAGCATTTTGTAAAGAGATTTAAATTATATGAAAAGCAGTCTCAAAAAGACTTCAAGCTAAACAAACAACAAAGAAACGCTGTAAAGCATATAGTTACTTCAAAAGACAAAGTCACAGCAATTCAAGGTCTTCCAGGAGTTGGTAAATCAACAGTATTAGAAGCGGTCAAAGATATGACTGGAGGTAAAATTAATCCTTTAGGAACAGCGCCAACAGCAAGTGCAGCGAAGACTTTACAAGATTCGTCTGGTATAGAAAGTAAGACCCTTCATTCGTTTATAGGAAAACATAGGGGGTACTTAGAAGGAAGAGGAGTAAAAAGCTTAGCTGAGATGCAAAGTAAATTCAAAAAGAGTATTGTATTTGTAGACGAAGCATCTCTTGTTGGAACAAGACAAATGCATGATCTATTAAATTTATCTGAGATTTTAAAATTCAGAGTTGTACTCATAGGAGACACAAAACAATTAGGAGCAGTGGAAGCAGGTAAACCATTTGAACAACTGCTTGATGTCGTTAACTCTGTAAAGTTAGACACGATTCTTAGGCAAAAAGATAAAGAACATATCAAAGCTGTAGCAGATACTGCTAATAATAAAATATTAGACTCTTTTAAAATACATGAGCAAAATATAAAAGGAAGTAAGCAGTTTGTAAATCAAGCAGTAAGGAAATATTTGTCTCTCAACGAAAAAGAAAAAGATAATACAGTATTAATATCTCCATCCAGAGCACATAGAGATAAGATAAACTCAACAATAGTAAAGCATTTAGCTGATAAGGGACTATTGAATAATCAAAGTTATCGATTAAATGTTTTGAAACCAGTGGAGTTAGCTAAATCTGATTATAATAAAGCTCATTCTTATAAAGCTGGAGATATAGTGAAATTTAACAAAGGGTATACTTCTATTGGCATTAAAAAAGGAGAAAGTTTAAAATTATTTGAATCTAATCAATCAACAAATACATTGTTGTTTAAAAAAGGTTTTAGAAACATAAGATTTCAACTCAAACACAGTATTGATTACACTTCTAAATTAGAGGTATTTAAAACTGATACTCTTGAAATACGAGAGGGTTTAAAGCTAAGAATTACAAAAAATGCACATGGTTTTATTAATTCAGAAACAACTAAGATTACATCTATAGACGCTAAAAACAAAACAATAGAATTGCAACTAGGAGATAAGGGTTGTCGCAAGGTATCTTTCTCTGAGTTAAAGCACGTAGATTTAGGATATTGCTCTACTGTACACTCGTCACAAGGGAAGACCACAGATAAACTAATTGCTGCACTCTGTTCTCATACTAAACTCAATACTCAGAAATCTTGGCTTGTTTCTATATCTCGTCATAAATCAGACCTACATATTTATATGCAAGATAAAGAAAAAGTTCAGCAGCAACTAATTAGCAACAAAGGCATAGAAAGGGCGGCTTTAGACATAAAAACTTTAGGAAAGGAAAGACAAATGGTTATATAAATGCTATAATTATTATATAAAACAAAAGGAAAAAAGATGTCATTTAGATTCTATATATTTTTAGTTTTTCTAGCAATTATATTTTTGTTTACTCCTATGTGGGAGGGAGCCTGCATTGCAATCGCATGTCTGGTTTGTGTTTGTATACCTATGGCAACATTCAACTACAAAAGCTGGAAAAAATCACAAAAACGATCTAAAAAATCTTTATCCTTTGCTATACTGAGCATGGAACAACAAAAGAATAATTTTAGAATTATCAATTCTGTCTTTTTAAAAGGCCCATTTCGGAAATTTTTCAAGAAGCTCTCAATTATTTTTGATGCTACACCTATTAAATCTACTTTTATAAATCAGGATACTTCTTCAAGTTCTTATGACTATCAATGTGACGTTGTCACCAATCCTGCATTTCGCAACCACTTCACTAACATTTATCATAAAGATTAAATCTATACAATTCATCCCCCTTCTTGCTGTTTTGCCGAGTTCCTAACGCTATTTTATTTATAACCATTTTTAACTTCTCGTTTGCTTTAAAAACAATCTATAAAGAAGTCGTACGTACGTGTACGTACGACTTCTTTATAGATAAAACAAGGGGTTGAAAGCGTTTGTACGTACATGTACGTACGCTTCTATTTAAGATGTACGTACATGTACGTACAGCCTCAATCTCTTACAAACCAAACCTTTCAGCACAAACCAAAGTAGTGCGTATGGTGTGCTGCATATCTTCTTGGGATATGTGGTTGCTACAGCTATGCTGTGCAAACTAGACAATTAATTTCTTCATACTCAATATCTTTCTTTTGCTCTCTATATGAAATACTCTAGCCAATACTACATTCGGCGTTTGAGATTTGTAAGTGAGCAACTTAAAACTTGTATTTATTGTTTGAAAAAGATCCATAAAAGCCAAGGTATTCCTTGTTCTTCAGGCATTTTTTTAGTATAATTATATATATAAATTGATGGGTTTATTTAAAAAAGATTACTCATTATAATTTGAGGTAGAAAATGAATGTAACGCAAAGAAAATTATCAGCATTTGGTATAAGTAAGTTAATAACAAAGGCCGGTTTTGCTGATTTACAAAGAGTTAATGAAGCAGCTTTACTAGGAATCTTATTAGAAGCCAAAAAGAAATTAGAAGATGCAGATAAAACAAAAAAGAAGAAATTGATACAGAATTATACTAACATTGGAGTTCGTGCTTTTAGTAATAGCTTGGTTAATTAACATGAATAATAATAAACGTAGTTGGCTTCCCCTTTCTTCTATTTTAGCTGTAGCTGAAGAGATAGATCAATTATTAGAGTCTTTGCAAGCCGCGCATAAGTCTGAAAAAAGTATTTTACAACTTAGAGAAAATGCCAACTCTATTCTTCATTTTGAAGAACAAATATTTAAATGGAAACAAGAAACTCAGAATCATACTCAACAACAACTATTAGGTACTCTTGAAAAAATACTATCAAAAGCTAGTATACTAAACTTTAAGCTTTTATCTTTAAAAGAAAAAGAAATAGATCAAAAACTTGAACACATACAACATGATGAATAAAGAAGATATTAAGAAGAAACATAAAAGGGGACAAGAGAAAAAGCCATTTGTAAAGCCAGATTATCTAGGGCTTTGGCAACAACCAGAATTAACCGAGGAAGAAAAAGAAAACTTACGTGCACATATAAAATCAGAAGAGGAGAGATTTAAATGTATGAGAGAAAACTTTAAAAAGAACAGAGCTGAATTTAATTTTGGAAACAAAAATAAAAATACGACAAAAGATAACAAATGAGGTAACCAATAAATTTATGGATAAAAAAGAGATCTCCGATATTTTAGAAGCATTGCGGAAAGAATTTCCAAAAGCTTTTCCTAGATATTCTTTTGTGATTTTAAAAAAAGGAGTAGACTTAGATATTCTACAAAAGAGCAGTTTAAGGATTGGTCGTACAAAATTAAGATTATTTCTCAAGGTTTATACAGGACATCCTGGTTACAAAAAGATACATGAAATTGGAGTTAGAAGATATGACTTAGAAGGAAACATTACAGGCAGAGTAACGGTAAATGAATTTGAAGCTTTTACTAAGCTACAGAGGTTAAAAGAAGAAAGAAAGAAATTCATTGCGAAGCAAAAGACCAAAACTGCAGTAGATAGAAACAATAATACATGGTGCAATAAATAGGTATTTGTAATGACCGAAACCAAAGAAAAGTCTACACAAAAATATAGAATGACGCATGATGCTTTTTTCAAGCAATGTATGGCAGACAAAATAGTTGCACGTGAAATCCTTGAAACAAAATTGCTACCCAAAGATATTTTGAGTGCTGTAGATCTATCAAGTCTTAAACTGGAGAAAAGTGATTTTGCAGATAAAACTTTAGGAAGGGGAATTTCGGATGTATTGTATTCCGTTAACTGGAATAACAAAAAGGGTTATATTTCGCTTTTGCTTGAACACCAAAGCATACCAGACAAATTGATGACTTTTAGAATCATGAAATACATGCTGAAGATAGTTGATTTGCATCTAATACACAACAAAGAAAAAGAGTTGCCTCTTATATATCCCGCGATACTTTATTCGGGATCAAGGCCTTATACATCTCCTAGATCATTTTTTTGATTTATTTCCTGATCCAAAGTTAGCAAAAAGATTTTTTACTGATCCTGTGCATGTGCTTTCACTTAGAGATATTGAAGATATAGATTTACGCAAAAAATATCACATGGGAGTTGTGTTATCCCTAATGAAAGAAATTCACAAAAAAGACATACTTCCCCATTTAAAAACATTGCTTCCATTTGTGCAAATCATAGCGAGCAGTGACTTGCATTTAACAGAACTTCTGTTACTCTATATATTAGATAATGCAAAAAGTAAAAACGACGAATTAATAATACAACTCTTTGCAGATATTGTACCAGTGCGAACTGTAAACTTGGGAGTGGCCATGTAGGAATAGTATATGAATACATAGAATACGTCTAAGGAAAAACTGTGAATACTATGACGATTAAATTTCGTCTCCCCAGACATCGGGGTAGCAGCATATCCCACATTGAAAAGACACAGCAAGCTTTGAAATGGGAGCAAGGGATAGAAGCGGGTAATCTTGAGTTCAACAGGAAATCCCTGCAAGCAAAGATGGATATGGCTACGCGAGGAACCTACGTTCGAACCGTTGTGATGTCTAACATGCGAAAAGAACTGATACGCATGCACTAAAAAGTACGAGGAGAAGGAACTGGGGTTGGTATGTCCAGTTCAGATGTTTGTAACTCCTTCAGCGGATAGTAGGAGCCTAAGTCTATCGAGAAACAGTATCACGGAACAGCGTAACCATTATAGGTGCTCTCAAACACAAATTGAGAAGGTTGCTAGCCGCAAGGCTTATGATGGAGGGATCTCCTCAGAAGCTAATGCCATCATGTAATGTGATGGATATGCTGACGGAGGAACGGTAATATAGAAGATAAAGTTGTCAGTAGTAGTTAAAAGTTATGAATCAGTTTTTAAAAACTAGATATAAATGGAATGAGATACCATGGCGTAAGTTGGAAGTATTAGTATTCAAGCTACAAAAGCGAATTTATCAAGCTTCGAGTCGAGGTGATGTAAAACTTGTACATCAACTTCAAAAATTGTTGTTCAAATCTGAGAGTGCAAAATTACTTGCTGTAAGGCGGGTGACACAAGACAATCGTGGTCGCAAGACAGCTGGTGTGGATGGAGTCGCAAGTCTCAAACCTAAAGAAAGACTGCAATTAGCAGAGGATCTAAAGTTAAAAGATAAAAGCGATCCAGTAAGACGAGTCTGGATTCCTAAGTCTGGGAAAACAGAAATGCGCGGACTGGGTATACCAACCATAGCAACTAGAGCTGAGCAAACATTAGTAAAGCTGGTGCTGGAACCAGAATGGGAGGCTAAATTTGAGCCAAACAGTTATGGCTTCAGACCTGGAAGATCATGCCATGATAGTTGTGAGGCTATATATCAAACATTAATAAAGAAAACTGCATTAGTATTGGATGCAGACATTTCTGGATGTTTTGACAATATAGACCAAACAGCTCTACTGGCAAAACTAGCTACAACTCCTACTATACGTCGTACCATAAAAGGATGGTTAAAATCTGGTGTTATAGAAGGCAACATATTCCAATCCACGGAAAAAGGGACGATGCAAGGTGGATCTATTTCACCGTTACTTGCAAACATTGCTCTCCACGGTATGGAACTTGATACTAAAGAGGCTTTGACTGAAGAACTTTTTCAATCTATGAAGAAGAAAATCAGGGAAGCTAAAAAGGTAAAACCCTTCAAGTCCACGGCTTCAAGGGTGAAGGCATTAAAAACACTCAGCATCATTCGATATGCGGATGATTTTGTAGTCATTCATGAAAATGAAGAAATGCTAATTAAAGCAAAAGTCTTTATTGAAGAATGGCTGAAAAAGATCGGTTTGGAACTAAATACAGCAAAGACAAGAATGGTGCATACATTAAACCCAATGGATAAACAAAAGCCAGGGTTTGACTTTCTTGGATTCACCGTAAGGCAATTTTCAAACAGCACAAGCAAGAAAGGGTGTAAAACATTGATCACTCCTAGCAAAGCATCGCAAAAGCAACATGCAAAAGCGGTTCGAGAACAACTTAGATCAATGCGCGCAACCACTCAGGAAGATGTCATAAAACAGCTCAACCCAATAATTAACGGGTGGAGCAGATACTTTACTCCAGTGGTAGCAAGCAAGGTATTTAATAGGCTGGATAGTGAAATGTTTTACAAACTTTGGAAATGGGCAGTCCGTAGACATCCTCAAAAAGGAGCAAAATGGATTAGACGTAAGTACTTTCGTGAGCACGGGAATAATAAGTGGAGATTCAAAACGCATGAGGGGGAACTACTTGCGCGCCACAGAGACCACTATATTAAACGTTATACAAAAGTGCTAGATACTCGATCTCCATATGATGGAGATTGGGTATACTGGAGTACAAGGTTGGGGAGATCACCAGGAATAGCACCACGCAAAGCTAGGCTTTTGAAGATACAAAATGGCAAATGTAAACAATGCAAATTGTGGTTTAACGTTAAGGATAAGATAGAACTTCATCATATCGACCAGAACCGCAATAATAATAGAATAGGAAATCTAGGATTGCTACATCTACACTGCCATGATACTATCCACGGAACGAGGTATGCATGAAAAGCACTATAATACTGAGGAGCCGTATGAAGGGAAAACTTTCAAGTACGGTTTTGGAGCCGAGTAGGAAGGGGCGACCTTTCCTACTTAGGTAACAAAGAATATAAAGGTAAGATTATGAGAATCGGAGAAAGACTAATAGAAAAAGGAATAGAAAAAGGAATAAAGCAAGTGGCATATAACATGTTAGCAAGCAATATAAGTGTTGATGTCATATCGAAGGCTACGAATTTGTCTCTTCAAGAAATTAAGAAGCTTCAAAGAAAGGTTCACTAATTAATATAAAAAATGGCAAAAAAAACTACTAAGAAAAAATCAAAAAGCCTTGTTAGAAAAAAATCTGCAAGTAAAAATAAAATGTCTTGTTCCACCAAAAACAAAAGTTCTAACTGTTGGAGCGGTCTAAAAAAGTTCTTTAAACAACTTGTTTCATAAATAAACTTGCAATTTAGACGAATGTTGGGTGAGTAGACCGACCACATCACTCCAATTGGCCCCTCCACAGAAAACCACTTCGGGTAGGTGGGTAGCTCCTAAAACGGCCCTTGGTGACTTTGTAAGCTAGACAAACCGCGATACATGAGTTGAATGTTTTAGTATAAAGTTTAAGCTTCAATCACGCATTGTATATGCAAATTTTTCACTAACATAATCATACAGAAATTTGTTAAAATTATCATTTTCAATATAAGCTTGGGTATGATCAAGTTCTTGTGCAAAATCACACATATAACGATTTGCCACTTCCTCTGTCGCTTTTTTACTACCCCAATTACCAGAGTTTTTTTTATAAGTAGCTTTGATTTTTTTAAATAATGGATAAAGACATAAAAACACTTGATAGCAAACCTCGACATTAGTTGGCATTCCTACGAATACAATTTCACTAAACGGATTTAGTAACTCATGCCACAAATAAACATCCAGTACACCAAAGCATCTAGCTATGTTTTTAGCTAAAATTCCAGCATACCAATAATAATCTACTCGAGCTGTTTTTAATCTTTTGCTCTCAACAACCTCTCCTTCTCTACTATTAACAAAGATTATTTTTTGGCGCAGTAAATCTATATACAAACTTTCTAGGGCTTCTCGAATTGCAAAACCTTCACTTTCGTGATCAAGTATTGATAAATGTTTATTGCAAATCTTAGCGATTTTCTGAGAAGGCACTATTGCTTTTTGATCTTCTTTGTTAAATTTATCAAAAATATTTAGCAACCGATGACGCTCTATTTCATCATTAATAAGCCCATCTAGTAAAGCTTCAGGAGAGATTTCTATTTCATTAGCAAAACTAATAATCTTTTGTTTTGTATTTAATTTTAACAGGTCTAGTGCAGTTTCGTTGTTTATTTTACTCATCAATCCTTTTGTTTTTTTTTAAATTTTCTCAGTTTTTTCATATTCTAATGTATAGTTCTGTTTTTCATTGCTTCTGCTTCTAAAGCTTCTTTTCCAAAAGGCAAAGTATTTGATGGCATTTCTCCCACAATACCTTCATGCAATGCTATTTTATGCATATCGGTTATGTATTGCATTGTATCTTCTGAATCGGGATTATCTTGAGACGTTAATCTTAAATGTTTCTGAAATCTTTCATGCACTAATCTTCCTGACTTTTCATCTATGTTTACAATTACTGATGCTCCTGTTGTTATAATAAAATCTTAAAATTCTATTATATAGCTTAAGAGATAATATCTATTTCCAGTTTCTTGATTATTCGAAAAGCTTTTATGTAAATTTTTGTCTAAAATCTTATAATTTTTTTGCTTTAACTCATCATAGGCGAGCACTTCTTTTTCTTTTATGGGATCAATTAGTTTTAAAAATCTAAAACTTGCTATTTTTGCTCTTTTAAATATTTCCAGATCTTCTCCCTTATATTCTTGATAATTATTTTTATAAGCGGCTTCTATTATATTTACTCCATTCATTCTATAATGAAAAACACAATAATCATAAAAAAAATTCATCTCATGTTCTGTATTCAGCAATAGAGTTAAATCTCCTTGCAATATTTCTAATCTGCTTGCTGAATGCCCCACTGCCTCTTTTGATAAATGCATCATAAACGTAATTCTTATACGCTCTAGTACTTCTCTAATATGGTCATACTGGCAAACCTGCTTCTTTGTAGTGATATCTATAGATTCCTCAATTTCTTTGCCATCATTTTTACAGTGTGCATCCATTAATCTATCTATTATATCCATAAGATCATCCGGTGTTTTTATTTTAGCCTCTTCACGATTAGGGTGCACCTTTAAAACAAGTGATTTTCGCATATCTTTTCCATTAACAATATTTTCACTTTCTCTTCCTACTATCCATGTAGGAACATTAAGTTCTTTAATTTTTGAATACATATTGCTCGCAAAATCTTCAAGACGAGATGTAGTCTCAGCATCATCTGCAAAGATGAGCATAGCTGTTATGCCATTACAGGTTTGGCAAGGATACACCATACTTCTAACCAGCTGTTCTTCAATTGGTGAACTATATTCTTCGGGAACATCTTCACTTTCTCCACAACTTAAGGACATTATTTTTGAAATTTCTTTACCAATTGGTTCAAAGATTTCTCTCCGTTTTTCTGTCATTGGATCATTAGGATCTACAAACACTTCACAATTTATCTGACTATTTGCACCTCGAAGAATAATTAATATTCTGCCTAATTCACCAAGCTCATCATGCCTAAAAACATAACACTGCGTTCCATTTGATAGGAATTGTTTTCGGCTTTTAATATTATAAGGTAAGGAGAATTTCTCATTTTTTGCTGCCTTCTCCATTTCTTTCAAACTTTTCTTTTGCATCCAACTATCTCATTATTTAGTATGACGTCATTTTACCTAAATACTATAATGTTGAATAAAAAGATTCAATAATTTTACCTGAGGCTTTTGGTATACCAAGACATTTAACGAATAACATTGTTTTATCCGAAGCTGCCTTAGTTATTTTTGGAATAAATCCTCGGTTACTTTGAGCGGCTAAATCAAGAACAGCAACACCCTCCCTTTCCTGCCAAAAAGGTATTTTTTTATGTTGTGGCTGTGTAGTTGTGGAGAATTTCTCTTGTGAAATTATCCAAGGCTTTGTGTAGAAAATTTTAATTTTATGCACAAGCTGGCAAATGCATGGCTATTTGATATTTTAATCATATCTTAATTTTTATCTGATATAAATAATCGATATGAATAAACTAACTCAGAGAAAGAAAATATTATTTGTAGATGACAATAAAGATATACTTTGTTTAGCTAATATGATGTTGCAAGGATTGCACGTTGAGTTGTTGCTTGCATCTTCTGGGCAAGAAGCAATTGATATTATCAATAATAATGCTAAATCAAAAATCGACTTAATATTTTTAGATTTAATGATGCCCAAAATAACTGGCTGGGATGTATTAAAGTTCATAAAAGATTCAAAAATACAAAGTCCTGTCGTTGTACAAACAGGTGTCATGTATGAAGATGATTTACAAAAGGCGAAAAAGTTAGGCGCGGTTAAATGTATCACTAAACCGTATACCAAAAAAGTTATAAAACATTTAGTTGATCAGTATGTATAGGGCAGCTACCTTAACATCTATTCGAATAAGAAAATATTGCAAAAATATACTGATGATACAGGAATTGAATGTTCTGTTTCACCTCATAAGTTACGCCACTTCTTATTTACTTGATGAACCGAAAAGGCGTAGAAGGACCCTCTACTACAAGTTTATTTAGGATATGAGAGATTCTAAATCTTTAGAGATTTATTCTAAACTATCGCTGGAGGATTGTCAGAAACTTCATGAAAATAAAATTAAAGACTTCCCAGTTTAAATGTGGTTCCCAAATGCAGAAAACTGGTCCATATAGTTGGTAAATACATTGCTATTTTGTATTTTAGTGGAGTGCACAAAACAATTATTTTTTGAACATCTCTATTAACTAGTCCTATTACAATATTTGCGCTTCTTTAATTTCTAAATAAACCGATTTATAAAGCCATTTTTGCATTAAAACCCCGTACATTGCAGAGTTGATTTTTTGATACTTTCATTGATATCAATAGTTGACATAGAGTGTAAAGGGGGTATTGTTAAAGGTAAATATACGCCATCGACGTATATTTGTCCTGCTAAATAATTACAAGCACTATGTTTAAGAATTACTTTGAACTTTATAAAAAACTATCTAAAAACCATACTCCTATCTCGGCAAAGGAGCTTAAGGCGATTAGGAAGATGTATAATCTTTCTCAAGCCTCATTTGCTAAATTGCTTAGGATAAGTGTTAAGACTTTGCAAAATTATGAGATTGAACGTAGGCGTCCTTCATCAACCGCTACTGCTTTATTTTGGTTTGCTAAAAAATACCCCAACGTGTTTTTACAAGGACTTACCGGTGATAATAGGCCCTTTTTTATGTGATCTTGCTTTAATAAATTCCATTGCTGTCATTGCTTGTTGAAAGTGTACCACCTATTCTCGTTGAAAGTGTACCACTATAATCATTTTTTTAAATCATTTTTTCACCTCCTGATTAAAGATTTTTTTCCTACGATAACTTTTGCCTTTTATG
>Ga0257115_1000176_pt1 | contig 68584 bp, 61 predicted proteins | sample SI112_100mmetaG_FD_194465 | JGI IMG/M metagenome (GOLD analysis project Ga0257115, IMG submission 194465) | Marine microbial communities from Saanich Inlet, British Columbia, Canada - SI112_100m | ecosystem: Environmental > Aquatic > Marine > Inlet | place: Canada: British Columbia | collected...
CGTATTCGATTTTTGGCGTGCCATAACCTGAACCTGACTATTTTGAGTTACCGAAAATAGGTCCTGCTGCTGATAATTTCTAGTTAGGTTGCCTAAGACTAAACCGCCCTTATAAAAAGAATATCCAGGTTTATAAATTAATCTTAGTATTTGTGCCACTAATGGAATAATTTGAGATTCGTCCTGAATAGCGGCTATCATTCCTACTGTTTTTGATAAGTGGACACAAGACTTATCTTTCTTATAAGGATTGGTGTAAATGAAAACTGTAATAGTTGTCGTTGCCAAATTGTGGTTATTAAGCTTATTAACGGCTCTCCTAGCAAGGTTAGTCAAGGCTTGGTTTAACTCATCAAAATCTTTCAAATCACAGCCAAAAGAGCGCGAAGAGACAATCTGTCTTCTGGTTGGAGGAATGGCCTCAATAGGAATACACGAGTTACCATAAAGCTCCTTATAGATCTTTTTTCCATTGACCCCCAAAAGGGTTTCAATCACACCAACATCAGACTGGTAAAAGTCATGGCTAGTGTGAATACCAATACGATTTAACTTTTTAGCACTTTGCCTCCCTATACCCCATAAGTCTCCAACCTCAACTGACTGCAATAGCTTGCAATACCTTTCGTAAGGTAAGTCATCGATATCAAAAACGCCATCAAACCTTGGGTATTTTTTAGCAATACGATTAGCAAGCTTTGCTAGAACTTTAGTGCTTCCAACACCAATACATACTGGAATTCCTGTCCAATTCTTAACACGCCTTCTTAGAGATTGCATATGATCCATCAGATTGAGTGGAAGCCCCTTAAGGTCTATAAAGCTTTCATCGATAGAATAAACCTCTTGAATGGGAGAATAACCTCCAATAACCTTCATTACTCTTGAAGACATATCGCCATATAAAGGGTAGTTTGAGGATTTCACCACTACGCCATTTTGAGTAATTAAGTTTTTGAGCTTGAAGTAAGGCGCTCCCATTTTGACGCCTAATGCTTTTGCCTCGTTGGAGCGCGCAATGATGCAGCCATCGTTATTAGAAAGAACAACGATGGGTTTGCCCTCTAGTGTGGGCTCAAATACTCTTTCGCAGGAAGCATAAAAGTTATTGCAATCAACCAGTGCAAACTTGGCTCGATTATTCATATTGGTGTATTACAGATGTCACAACGCCCCATACAATGAGCTCGTCGTCACCACTAATTTTAATGTCTTCGAAGTCAGAATTTTCAGCCTTAAGAGTTATATTTCCTTTGTATTTATGTAGACGCTTTACAGTAAATTCGCCATCCACAACCGCAATCACTATCTTTCCACTTTTAGCGGTTAAAGATTTATCAACTATCAGAATGTCACCCTGCTGGATACCAGCTCCTATCATCGAATCACCCTGGGCTTTAACAAAGAATGTGGCCTCTTTGTGATGAATAAGGTGCGTATTTAGGTCCAAAGCATCCTCTAAGTGGTCATCTGCTGGAGAAGGAAAACCTGCCTGAACGCGAGAAGTAAAAATTGGAATTGATAGCTCAGTTGGGCTATCCTTGACTGTAAGAACTTCGACATCAGATTGAATTTGAGATTTATATATCTCAATGACAGGATTAATAGAATCTACCAGACTAATAGGCACCCTAATAACCTTAGTTTTTTCTTTAAAAATACCCGAATTTTTTTTACGACCAGCTCCCTTTCGAGCGCCTCCATGAGTACGTTTATTCATTCAACTTGATTTATGTAACAATATTCAAGTTGGGATTATAAATTAACCTATATCAGAGGTCAATAGTTGATTTAAGATAAAACTACGTGTCAGATAATTGACGTAATTTTTTTGCTGCAGTGCTATGGCGATTGATCAATTCAGATTCATCTTTGCCAACAATACTCCCGTCAATAACCCTCCACTTTCCAGCCACCATAACTCTGTCAGCTTTTTGCGCTCCGCACAGCAATAAAGCAGCCAAAGCGTCATGGCTACCAGAGAATTTGAGCTCATCGAGCTTAAATAAGGCTAGGTCTGCCTGCTTACCAACCGCAATTTCACCAATATCTGACCTTCCTAGAAGTGCAGCTGAACCTTTGGTAGCCCAGTTATAAGTCTTTTGATGTGTAATCTTTGAGGCGCCGTAACGCAAGCGTTGCAAATACATCGCTTGCCTCAACTCAGCAATCATATTAGAGCCATCATTGGAGGCTGAACCATCAACGCCAAGGCCAATAACAGAACCTGCACTTTCAAGCTCAAGACTATGACAAATACCAGAGGCTAGCATCATATTTGAAGTTGGGCAGTGACAAATACCAACATTATTCTCACCTAACTTTTTAATCTCTTCTTGATTAAAGTGTATGCCATGAGCGAGCCAAGTTCTACTCGATAGCCAGCCGACACTCTCGAGATAGTCGACAGTTCTTAAGCCAAACCTTTCTAAGCAAAAATTCTCCTCATCAATTGTCTCCGCTAAATGGGTATGAAGACGAACATTTTGTTGTTCAGCAAGCTCTGCAGTTTCTATCATTAAATCAGTGGTTACTGAGAAAGGAGAGCACGGAGCTAGAGCAATTTGAGTCATTGATCCTTCGTTTGCATCATGGTAAGCCTTAATGAGTCGCTCGCTATCAGACAAGATCTGTTCTTTAGTCTGAACGAGAGACTGAGGAGGCAAGCCTCCATCATTTTCACCAAGGCTCATCGAACCCCTAGTCAAAACCACTCGCATTCCTATCTTGTTAGCCTCTTCTACTTGAATATCTATAGCATTTTCAAGTTGGTCTGGAAAAAGGTAGTGATGATCACTTGCAGTGGTGCACCCAGACAAAAGCAATTCAGATAGTGCTAATTCAGTTGAAACAGCTATCATTTCAGGCTGAATGTTTGCCCAAACCTTATATAGGCTCTTGAGCCATGGAAAAAGCTCTTTATTCAAAGCCTCAGGATAGGCTCTGGTTAGAGTTTGGTAGAAGTGATGATGAGTATTTATCAGTCCAGGCAATAGGACGCTTTTACTCGCATCATAAGTTTCATCAATAGTCGCTTTGGGGCTCTGGCCCATTTGTACTAATTCGACAATTTTTTGACCTTGGATAACAACTCCACCTCCACAGTTCTCAGCAAAGACATCCAACGGGCTTTTAATCCAAATAACAGATTGATCGCTCTCGACCATATAATTTATTGAAAACTAAATAAAGCGATAATACACAATCAAGAACTAAAGAGAGGCACCTTTTTCATTGAACCAGTGGGTGTCACCCTGACTGAATCCCACTTTGACTGACTCTCCACTCTTAATTGTAGTTTGACTGTTTAATTTTATTGAGATTTCCTGATTATCAATCGTCTCACCATACAGGTAACTGTCAGACCCTAACTGTTCAACCGTCTTCACCTTAAGATAAAGAGAGTTTTCATCTTGAATTTTGAGGTGTTCAGGCCTAATCCCGAATGTAGTAGCGTTCTTTGGTGAAAGCTTTTTAACCTCTTCAGGTAGAGACGAGCAATCTAGAAAGTTCATTTTTGGCGATCCAATAAAACCTGCTACAAACAAATTAGCTGGCTTATTATATAAATCCAAGGGGGAGCCGGTTTGTTCAATAATGCCGTCATGCATCACTACAATTTTATCCGCCATCGTCATCGCTTCAACCTGGTCATGAGTCACATAAATCATTGTGTTACCAAGCCTTGCATGAAGTGCCTTGAGCTCAACGCGGGTTGCAACGCGGAGCTCAGCATCAAGGTTTGATAAGGGTTCATCGAAGAGATAGATTGATGGCTCTCTAACAATGGCTCTGCCAATTGCAACGCGCTGTCTTTGACCGCCAGAAAGCTGACCGGGTCTTCTTTTAAGGTAGTCCTCCATTCTTAGCTGGTTGGCAGCTTTGTTAATCCTCTGTTCAATGTCATCCTTGTCGAGTTTAAGATTTTCAAGCCCGAATGCAAGGTTTTGACGAACCGTCATATGCGGATAGAGAGCATAGGATTGAAATACCATTGCAAGACCTCTTTTGGCAGCAGAGATATCATTAACTTTTTCGTCATTAATCGATATTGAGCCCTCTGTAATAGCCTCTAATCCAGCTATCATTCTTAAGAGCGTCGACTTGCCACAGCCTGAAGGGCCGACTAGAACGCAAAACTCACCATCAAGAACTTCAAGATCAAGTCCGTGGATGACTTCAGTTTTGCCATAGGATTTTTTAATATCAATTAGTTTTAGATTTGCCATAATTTATTTCATGCCTGTTGAGGCAATACCTGTTGTAATGTACTTTTGAAGAAAAACAAAGACTAGTGTAGTAGGAATCAAACTAACCACTGTCATTGCCAATGCATAGTGCTCTCTTGCAAGATATTCGCCGTTAAAGTCTAATAAACAAAGCTGAATGGTGTAAGCAGCTTTTGTTGTTGAAACCGCTATCATTGGGAGTATTAAGTCGTTCCAGCGCCATATGATTGAAAGGATACCCAGAACCGCAATAGCAGGTAGCGCTAACGGGAATATAATGCGCCAATAAATAGTCCACTCGCTCGCAGCATCCATTCTTGCCGCCTCTAAAAGCTCATCTGGAATCGTAAGCATGTATTGCCTAAGCATAAAGACTCCGGTAGGCGTAGCGGCTCCCGGAATGATAACACCCCACAGTGAACCTGAGAGTCCGGTCATTGTAACCATCTTGAAAATACCAACAATGAGTACCGATGCAGGGACCATTAAGGTCGCCAATATAATGACAAAAAAGACTATTTGCCCATTGAAGCGGTACTTAGACAAAGCAAACGCAGCCATTGAGTTAATGAGAAGAGTAATAATTGTCGCCACAATTGTCACAAACACTGAGTTGTTTAAACACCTGACCGCATCAAAACTTCCTAAAGCTTTCTTGGTAAGAGGATCCGTATAATTAATCCAAGATGGCTTAAGATTCTTGTTAATAATGATTTCATTCTGAGAGAGCTTAGTTATTCCACCTTTCGGGTTGGAGACAAGACGAGCATTCACAGTGTCTTTGGTTGGGTTAATTCGACTTACCGAATATTCGATCAACTCGCCAGTTTCAGGATCAGGCATTGAAACTAAGATTTGTGCAGTAAAACCATTCGCTTTATATGGCTTAAGACCTAAATATTCAGACAATAATCTGGCATCCTCATAATTTAATGTATCAACAATAGACTGTGGATCGTACTCTTTCTTTGCGCTCGGAAACATACTTGGATACTTAATAAGCCATTCAGGTAAGTTTTGGCTAGCAATTAAATCCTTAGCCATAACTGACACTAGTCCAAAGTGTGATCTTAAGGCATAGTATTCATTTCCACTAAAATTTTTGATGTAGTTGACTACGTCTTTTTCAGCTCTTTCATCATCGTCCAATTTTTTCCAAAACATAACCCAAGGCTCTAGGTCCTTCATAATAAGAATGTCTTTACCATCTGGCCCATAGGTTGTTGCCCTTGCAACACGTTCGTAATCCATAGGAAGAAAATTAGTGTCGTATTTTTGAAGTAAGAATTGAGATTTAACAGAATTCATGACTAGCCACAAAACTGGCAAAAATATGATTAAAAAACCAAGAAATAGAAAGCCATAGGAGATCCAGTCAGTCAGACTAGCCTTCTTTTTTCCTTGCCTTCTTGTAAAAAATTTAATGACGTCTGTCATAGCTTGGCTTGTCTCCTGGTTAAATAGAACTGTAATAAAGAGAGAATAATTAAAATAAGCGCCACAATTAAGGAAGCCATAGCTGCAATACCCAAACCAAAGAATGTTTTCTGGCCTCTAATTCCAGCATTCTCAACAATGTATGAGACCAGAGAAATCCATCCAACTTGAAGTGCGTACAACTCTTCAAATGCCTGCACGGCTTTAATTAACGAAAGAACAGTAACTACCAGTAAAATTGGCATCAAGAGGGGCAATGTAATTCGCCAAAAGACTCTTCTCTCAGAGGTGCCATCCATTTGTGCAGCCTCATAAAGATCCGTTGGAATAGACTGCAGTCCAGCTAGCAATATAAGCATATAGAAACCCATATGCGCCCATGTATATACGAAGATAGACCAGAACATAGTCCAAGCAGGGTCAACCAGCCATTGTATGGGCTCACTGATCCAATTCCAATCAATCAGTGTCTGGGAGAGCATTCCTTGTCTCTTTAAAATAAGCGTCCACAAAAACGCAACAACAACCGGGCTAAGCATCACTGGATAGAAAAACACAGCTCTCCAAAAACCCCTACCAATGACCTCTCTATTCAATACAATGGCAGTAAAAAGCGCTATTAGAATCATGATTGGAACCTGTAAAATCACAAAAACAAAGGTGTCATACAGGGCCGCCTTAAACTTATCATTTTCAACATTAATACCGCCCGTATCAATTTGAACTTCTTGCGTTATTCGTGCAAGGTTATCGAGACCTGAGAAATCCCTAGAATCAAAATTAATACTTGTTCCATCGGTTACAGAAAACCCAAAATTCATAAATAATGGGAGAAAAGTAAAAAGCCCAAAAATAAGGATATTGGGAAATAAAAATAAATAGGGTAGTGATTTAGTTCCGAATAATTTTTGAGTAAACTCGATTGGCCAGCCTATACTGGACATGATCTTGGGCACTAACCCATAGACCTCTTTTGATAATACAAAGCCAATCAAAAGATAAAGGGTAAAAAACAGAAACCAACTATTAAGATTTAGAATAGATTCAAACATTATCAGGGTTGAATTTTAAATAAAATTAAGGCCGCCCCTAGAGACGGCCTTAAAGTTTATAACTTTAGTATAACTGAATAATAACTATTCAGCTATCTTTGCTGCTACGTCAGCGTCAATTGCTGCCAAAGCATCGTCAAGACTCATTTCGCCTGTAATTGCTTTAGTTATGTAGTCAGGAACAATACCGTAAATGGCAAAGTTCTTGTTGTAACCTTGGAACCAGTACGCTTGTGGCGTAGACGAAGCTGCCTTACCTGCATTAGCTGCAAAAGTAGAAAGACCCTCTGAAACTCTCTGGCTTACACCTGAGTAATCAATTCCAGCTTTTTGAAGGCCTTGGTGAGCAGTAATGTTCCCTGTGTTAGCTGCAAAGTAGCCGGCTCTTCCAGCTTGTGACAAAAAGTCAATGTAAGATGCTGCAACTTCTGGGTGTTTAGTTGAGCTAAATGCTACAACACCAGAACCACCGGGCATCGCTCCACATCCTCCAGGTCCACAAGGAATTGGAACAACTTTCCACTCAAAGTCAGTGATGTTGGCGTCATAGTTGCCAAGCATCCATGATCCTGACATATGCATAGCTACTGTACCGTCTAGGAATAGTGGTGCTGCATTTCTATAAGCAGTGCCTCCACCAGCAGGCCAGCCTTCAGCAGGCATTAAGCCTTCCTCATGCCACCCAACAAATGTTTCTGCAAAGTCTCTAAAGCCTTGGTCAACTAGGATTGGGACACCATTCTCATGAAATTTAGCGCCATAAGAAAAAGCAGGACCAGCCCATCTATGAGCAGTTCTGTCCATTGCTAGTCCAGAAGTAAGACCAAGCTCAGACTTAACAACTCTTAGAGCATCAGCCCAATCATCCCAAGTAGCACCCTCTTCTGGCATATCAACGCCAGCATCTTCAAACATAGTAACGTTCACATACGGGCCAGTAACCGTTAATTGTGTTTGCCAACCATAAATTCCGTTGTCACCAGATGGCTTTCTGTACCATGGCAAAGTAGCGCCATAGTTTGTCTCCCATGCTCCAGCATCGACATAAGGAGCAAGATCTAGGTAATACTGGTTAAGTCCGCCTAAATTGGTAATACGTGCAACGTCTGGTGCAGAACCTGCCTCTAGTTGGTTTTCCAATTGATCTCTAACTACATCATAACCAACAACTTCAAAGTTAACTGTATTTCCAGTTGAGTTTTCCCAAACTGACGACATCTGCTCCAAGACATCACACTCATTAGCATCTTGATAGCAGACAAATTTTATTTCTGCTGCATTGACGCTGAATGAGGAGACGGCTAGAAAGGATGCCAACAAAATACTTTTTCTCATATTTCTCTCCAATTAAATTAAAAAAATTTCTCCATTAAAATTAAAAACTTAAAAAACCAAAAAATGCGAATTTTATGTTTAAAAAGCCTACTTAAAAGTAGATTAACACTCGTTAGAACAAGTAGTCTTAACTTATTTCGATATTTTTCATTTATATCAAAATTACTATAAATATATACGAATATATGGGTTATGTCAACTAAATTGAAGATTTATGAAAAAAAACGAAAATAAATGAAAAAAACTATCAATTCATAATATAATGATTTAAATATGGAAAAATTTAACAAACGCCAACGTGATATTCTTGCCCTTGCAGAAGAAGAGGGTTACGTTAGCGTTGAAGACCTAGCCAATACATTTAATGTCACTCAACAAACAATTAGAAGTGACATTAATAACTTCTGTGACAAAGATCTATTAACGCGTGCGCATGGAGGCGCTTTCTTTTCTAAAGCGCACAACTACGCGTATAAATCTCGAAAGTCTCTTGCTAGTGACGAGAAAAAAGATATTGCAGATGCAGTAGCCAATATTATTCCGAACAACTCTTCGGTTGTTCTTGGAAACATCTACAGTACCAAGAGCGGCACAACCACTGAACAGGTAGCTGAATCACTCTATGGACATAAAGATCTTAAGGTGATCACAAACGATATTAATATTGTTAATATTTTTACACAATTTGATAATGCTGAAATATGGCTTGCAGGTGGAAAGGTTCGAAATGTAGATTCTGCGGTTATAGGATTAAATACAGCTGAATTTATTAAACAGTTTAAAGTTGATTATGCTGTCGTTGGTGTATCTGCAATTGACAATGATGGTGCATTAATGGACTTTGACTATGAAGACGTCCTTGTTTCAAAAGCAATCTTTAATCACTGTAGAAAATTAATACTTGTTGCTGACAACTTTAAATTTGAAAGCACTGCACCCATGTTGATAGGTAATATTTCTGAAGTTGATATTTTGGTTACTAACTTTCAGCCGCCTTCAGAAATTATCAATATCTGCCGCACTAACAACATTGAGATTGTTATCGCCTCAAAGTCAGATCACGAGGATAACTAATTTCATGTTATAAAGACAGACTTTAATATCAAAACCCTTCCAAAACAACTATCTCAAAAATTATATGACTATAAATAATTTCGGCAAGCTTATTCATTTGAAAAAACTTTGCACTGATAGAGCCCACTTTCAAATGCTTGCTGTAGATCAGAGACCCCCAATCTTTAATATCATATCGAAAGCCAAGGGCAGAAAGCACACATACGAAGAGGTTGTTGAGTGCAAGAGGTTGATTACTTCAAACCTATCTCAACTTGCTAGTGCAATATTGATGGATCCTAACTATTCGTTGTCAAACATTCTTCGATATAACAAATCTAAGGGGCTAGTCATTACCCTTGAAGAGCATAGCTTCACTGAGACTGAGAGAGGAAGGTACTCTGATAATATTGAAAACTGGAGTGTTGAAAAAATTAAAAAAGTTGGTGGCGACGCAGTCAAGGTTCTTGCCTGGTATCGACCTGATGCCGATAGCGATTCCATTGAGCATCAAAAAAAATATGTAAGGAAAATAGGTGAAGAGTGTGAAAAATTTAGCATTCCGTTTCTTCTTGAGCTTCTTGTATACCCTTTTCAAGATGATGAAAATCACACTACAGAGTACCAAGAACAAAAACAGAAAAAATCTCAGCACGTTATTGATAGTGTCAAAGAATTCTCTAAAGATGAATACAAAGTTGATATATTTAAATTAGAAAGCCCTGTCGACAGTCATGACCTTGAAGGTGAAATCAGCAAAGACACTGAGAAAGTGTTCAAAGACCTCTCAGACGCAACCAATAACAAACCTTGGGTTGTTCTGTCCTCTGGGATGGGGAAAAACTCCTTTCTCAAATGCTTGGAGTTGGCTTACAAAAATGGCGCCTCAGGATACCTCGCTGGAAGAACAATTTGGCTTGATGCTTTTAATCAATATCCGAATATCAAACAAGTAGAGAAAGGCTTAAAATTTGACTCTACCAGCTACGTTAACAAACTTAACGAATTAACAGCTAAAAATGCTCAATCCCTTGAAACTTACTTTATTAATGGATTTAAAATTGAGAGTCCTGAACAATTTTCTAATAACTTCGGAGGCTTTGTATGATTGGTTATTTAGCGCTTGCAAGAGAGACATTTGATGTTGAGTTTGCTGAATCAAAATTTGCAAAAGCTAAGTCGTTGTTAATATCACTTGCACCTAATGCAATTGGGTTTGATGATCTTATTACAAATGATGATAGTGCAGAAAATGCCCTATCTTTCTTTAATAGCAATGATTGTGAAAAAATTTTTATCTTTCAAACAACTTTTACTGACGCTAAATTCCTTTTAAACTTCGCCCAAACCATTAAGAAGCCAATTTGTATTGTTTCTTTTCCAGAACCAAGAACAGGGGGAAGATTGAGACTCAACTCGATTTGTGGTTTAAACCTTGGCATGCACTCGTTAATTAAGAACAGTATTAATGCTGAATTTGTCATTATGGATGCTGATGAAAAGTTGAATAAGTCTCTATTTGAGGGCTTCATTAGTGGAAATGTAATCAAAGATCAGCATTCATGGAAAGAAGCATCACTTGGTAATAGTCAGACTAATTTTGATTATTCTATTGACAAACAAACTATCGGAATCATTGGAACTAGGCCTGAAGGCTTTGATACCTGTGATTATGACTCAAATGAGGTAACAAACAAGCTCAATGTCTCCCTAGTTGATCTTGAGTTGGAAGAACTATTTGATGAGGCAAAGTCAGTAGAAACAGATACTATTGTTAAAACAAAAAATACCGTTTCAAGTTACCTTCAGGGCACTGAAGAGCTGGTTCAAGAAGAGCTTGATAAAAGCCTTTCTATCTTTCACGGACTTGAAAACCTCAAAGACAAGCACAATCTAGATGCATTTGCCATAAGATGTTGGCCAGAGACCTTCACCGAGTACGGCTGCGCCTCATGTGGTCCAATGGCAATGATGAATGAAAAAAAAGTGAGCTGTGCATGCGAGGCAGATGTTTTGGGTGGCGTTAGCTGCAACATTCTCAATCAAATGAACAATAATCCTTCACTTTTAGTCGATATTGTTGATGTTGATAAATCGGATAATTCTTTAGTTTTTTGGCATTGCGGATTGGCCCCTATTAGTATGGCAAAAGAAGGTACTGCAAGGTCTGGAATTCACTCAAACAGAAGAAAACCACTCCTTCATGACTTCAGTCTTAAGGAGGGAGAAATTACTATATTTAGAGTCTCTAAAGCGAGAAATAAGCTGCAATTTTTTGTGATGAAGGGTCAAGTCATGGATCGGCCTAATTCATTCTCTGGGACCTCTGGAGTCATTAGTTTAGGTGAAAATAGTCCTCACAAATTAGAGCGAATGTTTAAGGGCGGCCTAGAGCACCACGTTGCATTCACTTATGGTGATATATCTGACCAATTGATTCATTTTGGTCAGCAAATGAACATACCGACGTATACGCTATGACAGAAAAAATAAAATATGCCATCATTGGCGCAGGATGCATGGGTCAAGAACACATCCTTAACATCGAGATTATTGAGGATGCTGAGGTTGTTGCATTGTGCGATACCAGTGAGAAATCAATCAAGGAGTCTCTTGACTTGCTTAATAATGAAGTTGCTATATTTGAGAACTATAACGACCTTGTAGACGCCAACATTGCGGATGCGTTCATCATTGCAACGCCCAACTTCACTCATATTGATGTTTTAAAGGATGTGATGAAATCAGAAGCTCATTTACTGATTGAGAAACCTCTCTGCACAACAGTCAAAGACTGCCAAGAATTCGAAAAATTGGCAACAAACTATCCTGGCGTCATATGGACTGCAATGGAGTATCGCTACATGCCCCCTGTCCAAAGAATGATTAAGGAGATTCATAACAACACAATTGGCGATTTGAAAATGCTCTCCATACGTGAGCACCGCTTTCCATTTCTCCACAAGGTGGATGATTGGAACCGCTTTGCTATAAAAACTGGAGGTACCCTAGTTGAAAAGTGCTGCCACTTTTTTGACCTAATGAGGCTGATTGCAAAAAGCGAACCCAAAAAAGTTTATGCGAGTGGTAACCAAGACGTTAACCATCTAGACGAGACCTATGAGGGTGAGACACCTGACATACTTGATAATGCGTTTGTAATTGTTGATTTTGAAAACGGAGTTAGAGCCTCTTTAGACTTGTGTATGTTTGCAGAAAACTCTGACTACCAAGAGGAGTTATGTGCGGTTGGCTCTATAGGAAAAATTGAAACCGAGGTGCCATCCAATTCATCTGGGATCACTAACTCAGACATCAGAATTGGACTGAGAGAAGATCAAACTGCACTCAAAGAGAACATAACTGTTGATGCAAAAATCCATGAGGCAGGTCACCATCACGGCTCGACTTACTATGAACACACCTCCTTCATTAATGCGATCCGCAACAACACCAAACCAGAAGTCTCACTCAACGACGGACTCATTGCAGTGGCAATAGGTGAAGCCGCTGAAATCTCAATTAAAGAAGGGAGAGTTGTACAGATGAGTGAATTTAACCTCTAGCAACAATGATCGCCCATTTTCATTACAATTGAACCCATGATTACATGTGTTGGCCCTATTTTCCTTGACAGAGTTGTCAAAATTGATCGCTTCCCTGAAAAGCCAATCAAAATGGTAGCAAATGGGCTTGAGAAGCGTCTCGGCGGTCCCGCTCCTGTTGCAAGCTTTGCCATCAAGTCTCTTGGGGGTAATGCTGAATTTATCGGTAGATTTGGGAGTGACGATGCCGCTGATTTTTTAAAATCAGAGTTCATTAAGTCTGACATCCCAACTCACAAATCCATCACCGTTCACGATGCTCAAACATCTCAAAGCCATATTTTTGAAGATAACAAAGGTGAAAGAATGCTGGCAGTTTTCAATGAAGAAAAACTTTTAAGTGAAAAAACTTTACCTATTTTTGATTTTTCACCTGGCCAATCCTATCTTGTAGATACCAACTGGATTGAGGCAGCCCATTACGTTGCAGTTCACTCTAAAAAAAATAATATTAGCTGCGTTGTTGATCTTGATAATTTTTCCAATAGCGCACTTCTTGAAGAGGTGGTTAATTTCTCTTCTCATCCAATTTTTTCTGAAATTGGTTTGAACCGTTACACAAACAATAAACCCATCATTGATGCATTAAAAGATCTGTATCAAAATAATCAAAAATTTTATGCGGTAACTCTAGGATCGAAAGGTGTTTATTGGATCGATAATGGTGAAGTTTTTCATTGTGATTCACCAACAGTTGAGGTGAAAGAAACAAACGGTGCAGGAGATGTTTTTCATGGAGCCTTTGCTCATTTCATTAATACCAAAACCACGCAAGAGGCAATTAAACTTGCAACAGCAGCCGCATCCCTCAAATGCACAATGATCGGCGGCATCAATAATCTGCCCAACCATAAAGATGTAATAAAGTTTTCAAATCAATTACAACCTTCAAAAAAAATCTAAAAATGAAAAAAGTACTCATAACTGAATTCATGGAACAAGATAGCATAGATAGAATTTCTAAACATTTTGAGGTGATTTATGATGCGACTCTTCACGAGAATCCTAATAATTTAAGCTCTCTAATAGTAGATATGGATGCTGTTATTGTTCGCAATAAGACTCAACTAACTGAGGCCCTCCTAGCTAACGCAAAAAACTTAAGCTTTGTTGGAAGACTTGGCGTTGGTTTAGATAATATTGATACTGACTTCTGCTCTAGTAACAACATCTTTGTGCAGCCAGCCTCAGGTATGAATGCTGATTCAGTGGCTGAATACGTCATTACCTGTGCCCTGTCTTTATTAAAAAATATCCCAATTTCACACAATGGCACCTCATCGGGTCAATGGCCCAGAACCTCTATCGAATCAAGGGAACTAGGCGGAAAAACGCTTGGGCTGCTCGGTTTTGGTGTGATTGGTAAAAAAGTTTCTAAATTAGCTCAAGTGTTTGGAGCACAGGTCATTGCCTATGACCCTTTTGTGCCTGAAATTGAAGCTTCTGAAAACAACGTCTCCCTCATTGATCAAGAGAAGCTCTTTGGTCTATCTGATGTCATTTCAATTCACCTTCCACTGACTGACCAGACAAGGGACTTAATCAATGCAAATTCATTCAATTTAATGAAGTGTAGTCCTATTATTATTAATTCATCCAGGGGATCAATTGTTAATGAGGATGACCTTCTTGACGCTTATAATGAAAAAATTATTAGTGGTTTTGCACTTGATGTGTATGGCTCAGAACCAGTTAATGAAGATTTTTACAAGCATATCTCAAATTCAATGAACTGCATTCTTACTCCTCATACTTCTGGAGTCACAACAGAGTCCAACGTCAGAGTTAGTCAATTCATTGCAGAAAAGACGATTAATTTTTTAACGGGCTAGTTACTAGATAAGGTTCGCTTAACTGCATCTTTCCATCCAGCGAGCTTTCTTTCTCTGAGATCTTCTGTCATTTTTGAATTAAATTGACTCTCTGATTGCCAAGATTCAGAAAATTCATCCATCGACGGATAAAACCCAACTTGCATACCAGCCAAGTAAGCTGCCCCTAGAGCAGTTGTCTCAAGATTCTTTGGCCTATCGACCGGGAGCTCAACTAGATCTGAAAGCATTTGCATTGTCCAGTTTGATGCCGACATACCACCATCCACCCTAATTGAATTGAGCTTATTGTCACCTAGGTCTTTTGAAATTGCATTGAGCAGGTCTGAGGTTTGGTAGCAAACAGACTCAAGAGTAGCTTTAGTAATTTCAGCTGGGCCAGTATTCCGAGTCATGCCAAAGAGTGCACCACGACAATCAGGATCCCAATAAGGAGCGCCTAATCCAACAAAGGCAGGCACCAAATAAACATCTTGTGACTCATCAGCTTTCATTGCGAGGCTTTCAGATTGTTCTGCTGATTCGATAAACTTGAGTCCATCTCGAAGCCACTGAACTGCGGCGCCAGCGACAAAGATTGACCCCTCAAGAGCATAACAGGTTTTGCCATTGATTTGAAAAGCCAAAGTCGTAAGTAATTTATTCTTAGACTTAACTGGCTCATAGCCGGTATTTATTAAAACAAAACATCCCGTACCATAAGTTGACTTAACCATGCCGGGCTGAAAACAGGCCTGGCCTACTAGGGCTGAAGGTTGATCTCCAATTGACGCAGAAATCTGTATCTCTGAACCAAAGATACTCTCATCAACTTTTCCAAAGTCAGTAGCGTTATCGCAAACCTCAGGCAACATCGACGCAGGAACATTAAAAAGTTCTAGCAAGTCTTCATCCCAACACCCATCATGAATATTGTACAAAAGTGTTCTGCAAGCATTAGTGGCATCAGTTGAATGAATTTTATGGTTACTTAGGCGCCACATAAGAAAGCAGTCAATTGTTCCAAATAGAAGCTTACCATCATTAGCTTTAATTCTTGCTCCTTCAACGTTATCAAGAATCCATGCAATTTTAGTGGCACAAAAATAAGGATCAAGCAATAAGCCTGTTTTTTGACTAACTAGCGACTCATGACCTAAATCCTTCAAATTTTGGCATTGATCAGAAGTTCTACGATCTTGCCATACAATGGCATTATAAATAGGCTTTCCAGTTTCTTTATCCCACACAACTGTTGTTTCTCTCTGATTTGTAATACCAATAGCTTGAATTTGGTTAGACTCTATTTTTGATTCTTTAATAGCGTTGCGACAGCTTTCAAGCGTCGACATCCAAATCTCTTCTGGATCATGCTCAACCCAGCCCGAATTAGGGAAAAATTGAGTAAACTCTCTTTGACCTATTGAAACAATTTCATAGCTTTTGTCAAATATCACACCTCTAGACGAAGTGGTTCCTTGATCAATTGATAGAATATACTTATTCTGTTTTGCCATCTTATTCTTTTAATTTGTAGTTTTAAGTTATTATTTTTTTAGTAAAGATATATTAAATCTTATCAAGTATTTCCAAATAATGAAACTAGGTTCTACTATTGAAAACTTAATCAAAAGTAGTATACATTATCTGTTAAAATTTATTAGAAAATGAGCCTTAAAATTAGATTATATAGAGCCATTTAAATTTTAAACATAAATTTAAGTAAAGTATGACGAACAAACAACGAGGAGACGGAACTGTAGGGAAAGCAATTGATGTTCTTAGTGAAGTAGCAGATATTGGTTCTCCGGTTAGATTCTCTAGCTTACTGAAAACAAGTAAGTATCCAAAAGCCACTCTTTACAGACTCCTTCAAACGCTTCTAAATCAAGATATGCTTAGCTACAATGAAGAAGAGCAAACCTACAAGCTTGGACTTAAACTAGTAAGAATGGCACATTCTGCATGGCTACAAAGTTCATTGGCTCCCGTTGCAGTTCCCTTTATTGATGACCTATCAGCAAAAGTTGGAGAAACAGTTCACCTAGCTGAGCTCGATAACGGTCAAGTTTTGTATGTTGACAAGAGAAATCCTGCGTCACCTATTGAGATGTACTCTCAGGCTGGTAAGGTTGGGCCTGCATACTGTACGGGCGTTGGTAAAGCAATGATGGCGTTCTTGGGTGAGTCAGAGTTAAACAAGGTAATATCAAAGCAAGCGTTTCATAAATATACTGAGAATACGATAACCTCTGCGAAAGAACTAAAAAAAGAGCTCGCGACTATAAAAAAAGAAGGGATATCGTTTGATCGACAGGAGCATGAAGAAAAAATTATCTGCATCTCCTCACCTATCCTTACATCAAGTAGTAAGGTCATTGGAGGACTTTCCATAACAAGCTCAATTGACATCCACAGCCTGAAGAGTCTTGAAAAGTTTAAGCCTGAATTACTTGAAACTTCTGAGTTGATTGGAAAAGAGGCTGGAACTTGGAGTTTTCCAGAAAAAAATTATTAATTTAAATATTATTTATTATGGCATCTTTAAACATATCCAACGCAACTAAAAAATATGACGATTTAGAGGTTATTCATGGAATCAACTTAGAGATTCAAGATGGAGAGTTTTGTGTCTTTGTTGGACCTTCAGGTTGTGGAAAGTCAACCTTACTGAGAATGATTTCTGGTTTAGAGGAAGTAACCAGCGGACAAATCCATATTGGAGATAAAGACGTTACCACTATACACCCTGCCGACAGAGGAATTGCGATGGTATTTCAGTCCTATGCACTCTACCCTCATATGACCGTGAAGGAAAATATGGGCTTTGGACTAAAGATGTCAAAAGTTCCTCAAACTGAAATTGATAAAAAGGTAAACGATGCTGCAGCTATTCTGCACTTAGAGGAGTATTTAGATAGAAAGCCTAAAACTCTATCTGGAGGTCAAAGACAACGAGTTGCAATTGGAAGATCTATCGTTAGAGGGCCAGAGGTATTTTTATTTGATGAGCCATTATCTAATCTTGATGCAGAGCTCAGAGTTGAAATGCGAGTAGAGATTTCTCGTCTTCATCGTGAGCTCGGAACAACAATTATTTACGTTACTCATGATCAGGTGGAGGCTATGACATTGGCTGACAAGATAGTTGTCCTAAAAGATGGCTTGGTCCAGCAAGTAGGAACCCCATTATCACTCTATGACGACCCTAAAAATGTTTTTGTTGCAGGCTTTATTGGATCTCCAACAATCAACTTTGTCAGAGGAGTGATTAGTGATTCTAAACTTTCAATACCTAGCTTAAAATCTATCAAGCTTGAAATCAGTAAATCTATTGCTTCTTCTCACTCAGAATTACTCATTGGTCTGAGACCTCAACACTTAAGTCTTATTGAAAACGGGGACCTTGAAGTTGAATTTACTGAGGCTCTAGGAGATATATCATACGTCTACCTTAAAACGCCAAGTGGTGAAAGGATTGTAGTTGAGTCAAGGGAGGAAAAATTGCCTTCCTCAGGCGCCATGGTTGGAATTAAAGCTAAAACCTCGAAGGTTTTATTTTTTAACCCTAAAACTGAGCTCAGAGTTAAGTAATTCAAAGAGCTTCCCAGAGTACTCCTGAGGCTGGAATCTTGATTGAGCCAACTATTGATTCTTCTTCACTAAAATTAAACCAAAAGCGATAATTTGATGTCTCTCTAATCCTCACACAATCATTTAGCTCAGTAATGCTTATATCTTGAGAATCACATACACTAGAAAACAATTTTATTAAAGTCCCTTGATCTGCCCAACCGGTGATATAGAAATTATTTTCATGACCAATAATTGCTGGCCTGCCATCATCACAGAATTCAATAACATTTTCAGAGTCAACCAAGGTCTCCATCCACTTTTTGAAATAACCATTATCTTTGATTGAAACCATTGCATTTGGTCTTAATGATTCGACACGAGCAACAATCCCTTTAATGCCTGGCACAACCGGAGGAAGCCCTTCTGGAATCGCCATATCTAGAGTCTTTGAACCAGTTCTTGGTCCTGAAATTAAAACACCATCAAATTCTTTAATCGCGCTACTAAGCTCATCTCCAACATGCATTAAGCCTGGCATTAATACCATTTTATATCCACTTAAATCGCCTTGGTTTGGAGATACTATATCTATAGATAATCCCAGCAATCTGAGAGCCTTGTAGTAGTCGTAAACTAACTCAAAATAGCTAAAATCTTTACCTTGAGGTTGAATCTCCCACGCCCAGCAACTTTCATAGTCAAAAATCAGTGCAATTTTTGACTGAACTTGTTCAATACTCTTAAAATCTTTTAACTCCGAAAATACTTGAGACGCTTCATTTAATCCAGGAGCAATTTCTCCATCTGGCCTTTGAAGTCCTGCATGCATTTGCTCTTGTGCAAATGGAGCCTGTCTCCATCGAAAATAACTAACCACTTCTGCGCCATGAGCAATCGCTTCCCATGTCCACAATCTAACTGCTCCAGTTGCAGGCTCAGGATTGTATGGCGCCCAATTAACTGGGCCTGGCTGCTGCTCCATTACCCACCAGCGGCCATTACCAACAGCCCGGTATAAGTCATGATGAAAGGACTGAAAGTCTGGGTCTCCAAAGCGCATAAATTGACTCTTAAATGCATCATTTTGATTGGAACGATCCTCCAAAAAACCTAGAGGGTAACTGTCCCAGCTTGCAACATCCAAGTCTTTGCCTACCTCATAATGATCAAAGTCCGTAATCCGGCCCATATAGTTATGAATCAGAGGCATTTGAGTATGTTTTCTTAAGACTTGAGACTGACTTCGATTGAAATAGACAACCTGATCAGAACTGAAACGTTTAAAGTCAAGAACATGAATTGGGTTAGGCTCGGTTACCGTTAAATTAGGTAACTGAATTTGTTCGAAATGATTGTAATCCATAGACCAAAACACATTCTTCCATGACTCATTGAGTTGATCAATCGTTTTATATTTTTTTGCAACCCAACTTCTGAAAGCCCTTAGTGCCGATTCACTATAAGATATAGTTGTGTCATGACAGCCATACTCGTTATCAATCTGCCAAGCCTTAATGTATGGGTTTGCTCCATATCGCTTTGCAACGATTTCTGATATTCTTATCGCCTCCTTCAGATAGCCCTCATGCGAAAAGCAATAGTGCCTTCTTGATCCAGACTGACGAGTCCTTCCCTTAATATCTACAATAAGCATATCTGGCCATTTATCAACGATCCATCGAGGAGGTGTTGCGGTTGGTGTACTCATAACAATATCTAAACCGGCAGATCCCAAAATAGAAATAGCTCGATCAAGCCACTGGAAGTTATAAGCACCCTCTTCAGGCTCAATTCGACTCCAAGCAAACTCTCCAATCCGAACCCAGGAGAATCCTGAGGCAATCATACTCTCAGCATCCTTCTGCCACTGATCCTCAGGCCAGTGTTCAGGGTAATAGCAGCTTCCTAGTTTTGGATTCATGATTACCTCACAATTCGACTTTATGCTCAGCCAGACCGACTGCGTCAGATTCAAAATGAAACACTTTACCAGCCAAAGGTTCAACTTTCAAATCTTCATCATTAAGCCCCTGACAAGCAGAGGTTACAAAAATAGTATTGTATGATTCACCACCGAAAGCTGGACATGTGACTTGTGAAGCTGGAAAGTTTTCTACCCTGTCTAAACATCCCTCAGGACTATATCTAGCTAACCTAGAGGCGCCATACTGGGCATTCCAGAGAAAACCTTCACTGTCACAAACAGACCCATCAGGATGAAGACCTTGCGCCCTAAAATCAATAAACACAGTTGGTTCATTTATTGGCCAACCAGAATCTAGATCTAGATTCTGTCTCCAAATTTTCTCTTGCCTTGTGTCTGCAAAATAAACAAATTTTTTATCGGGTGAAAAACAAATACTATTTGGAATAGTCAAATTTTGATGTAATTTTTTTAACTGGCCTTTATAAAAACGATAGATGGAGCCTGCTTCCTTTTCTGCACTAAGTCCCATTGTCCCAATCCAAAAACCTCCCCATGGATCTGCTCGGCCATCATTTGATCTTGTGTGCGGCATGTCAGCCTCCAAGTCGACTAAAACTGTTCTATTATCTGATGCGAGTGATAGTCTAATCAGTGAGGAGGCAGTGGCAACTATTAGGCTTTCTTCATCAACCCAACCAGCAGCAGATACTGGCTCAGAAAAGCTCCAAACCTTTAATTTATCATCCTTCCAATTAAACATTTTAAAGGCGTTAATGTCGAACCAAAACAATGACTCAAGTTTTGGGTGCCATAAAGGCCCCTCCCCCAAATCGCAAGAATCAACCGGTAAATAATCTTCGGTCATTTTTGTGCTTCGTCGTATGATTGAACAATCCACTTTGCTTTTTTAGCAACGTTCTCAGAACTATCCCCAGCTCTATAGATACCTGATCCAATTCCAAAGCCAGTAGCTCCAGCACTAAACCATGACGAAAAGTTTTCTGGCTCAACACCACCAACCATGTATAAAGGAATATTTTCTGGCAGAACTGCCTTTAAGGCCATCAAATTGGCTTCACCTAGAAGGGTTGCAGGAAAGAATTTTAGCGCATCAGCACCGTAATTTATTGCGGAAAAACATTCTGTAGGTGTAATCACACCGGGATAGCTTAACATTCTCGCAGCCTTGGTTGCCTCTACGACTTTTGGGTCAAAATTTGGAGAAACTATAAAGTCAATACCAATATCTTTAAGAACTTTAACTTGGTTGATATTTGTTACTGTTCCAGCACCAATAGCAATATGGTCATCTAATTCATTATGAAGTAATTGAATACTATCAAAAACGTCTGGAGAATTCATTGGGACTTCTATTTGAGTAATTCCTGAATCTGCAATAGTAGTTGCTATTTCAAGCACTTCATTGGGCCTTACTCCTCTCAAAATGGCAATGATATTTCTATTCATAGTCTTAATTAGAATTAAGATCTCTAAAGGCAGAACTTAAGCCAGATAATGTCGCAGTTTCGAGACTAAATAGTTGACTCTTCCCTCCAAGAATTTTTAATCCTTGGTGATAATTATTTGACAGAAGCTGTGATCCAATAATTATTACATTGATGTTTTCCCAAAAGGTTTGAGCTCCATTAAGTTCAACACCCAGAAGAAGTCCTGATAGGATTGACCTTGCTTGATTACGATCTAAATCATTGACTATTGATTCAGCTCTTAGGGAAAAAAGGTCTGATGCAATCGAGCCTGGATTTTTAAATCCTTCATGAACGCCCTCTTCAAAGCTTTCTTGATTCCATCCTTTGATCGAAGTTGAATGCCTAATCAGTGTGTGGCTTGAAATAACACCAAAGAGCTCGCCAGTCATAAAAGTTTTAAAACTCGTTATTTGTCCTTCCTGAATGTTAGCCCATTTTGTATGAGTACCTGGAAGACATACAACACCATTAAAATCTATATTTTTGTTAATAAAGCCAGCTATTTGGGTCTCTTCACCTCTCATAATGTCAGCGGGGTGATGCTGCATAACACCAGGGACAAGGTGGACCTTGATCCGCTTATCATGAGTATTAGCAGTAGTCAACTGATTGTTATCTAGTGGAACACAAGGCGTCTTCAAGTAAGGAGTTTCAACCCAGCCTTGCTTAGCTCCAACCATACCGCATGCCATCACTGTTGTGACTTTAGTATCATCGAGCCAGCTCTCAATAAGTCTCAATAAAACGGGCTCAAATTCATTTTGCTGAAGATCATTCATACCTTCATTTGACTCTCTAAAAGCCAATACGTTATCTTCCTCTCCAATGGCCCAAGCACGCATATGAGTTGTTCCCCAGTCTGCTGCAATCCATTTAGCTTTAATATCGCTCATCTTAACTATCCTGTAACTACAACACCACCGTCAACCACTAAAGCCTGACCGGTTATCATTCGAGATGCTTTTGACGCTAAAAAAAGAGTTGAATCAATTAAATCATTAGGCATTAAATGTTCCTTAAGACACTGTTTTTTCATATGGCTTGCAAGATCTTCATCATTAACCCATAGCTTCATTTGTCTGTCCGTTAAAACCCAACCAGGAATCAATGTATTGACTCTAATGCCATCACCTCCAAGCTCACGAGCCAAACTCCGAGTCAACCCTGTAATGCCTGCTTTTGAGGCTACATAGGCTGGATACCCAGCGTTACCCATAAGGTAGGAAGCAGAAGAGATATTAATAATACTCCCACCACCTTGAGCTTTCATAGATGGTGCAACAGCTTGAGCGGAAAAAAAATGAGGCTTTAGGTTAATATTTAGTGCCTGATCCCACTCTTCTGATGTCATATCTTTAAGAGTATGCCTGGTATCGTTTGCTGCATTATTAATCAGTACAGTGATTTCACCATTAATCCTACTTGATTCTGAGATTGCATTCTTTAGGTCTTTAGTGTTGGTAATATCACACTTAATAAACAAAGGCTTATGCTTATATTTTGAAGAAACTTCATCTAAAAATTCATCACACTTTGACCTCTGGACAAAAGCCACTTTTGCTCCCTGTGACAAAAATCCTTCGGTTATTGAAGCACCAATTCCTGAGCCACCTCCAGTAATAAAAACTGAAGTCTCTGCTAGGTCTTTAAATGTTGCGTAATTGTTCATTAGTGTGATTCTCGGTTAGGAAGGCGAGTGTCTTTACCCACCAAAAAATCTAAATCTGCACCTTTATCAGCCTGCATAACAGTTTCAATATAAAGCTTTACGTAGCCACGGAAATAACTCTCTTTTGGTTGTTTTCTGGATTTTAGGCGTTCATTTATTTCTGAGTCTGAAACTAATAGCTCAAGTAACCCATTATGCGCATCAACTCGAATATGATCACCAGTTTTAACAATTGAGATTGGGCCGCCAGCATGAGATTCTGGAGCAACATGCAAGACTATAGTTCCAAACGCTGTTCCTGACATTCTTGCATCGGATATACGAATCATATCTCTCACACCTTGCTCAACAAGAACCTTAGGTATTGGCATATTACCAACCTCTGGCATACCTGGATAACCCTTGGGTCCGCAACCTTTTAAAACAAGAATGGTGTCTTTTGTAACTGGAAGATCAGGACGATCTATATTTTCCTTTAAATCCTCAATGTCCTCAAAAACATAAGCCACTCCTTCATGGCTTAACAAATCTTCAGAAGCTGCAGCAGGCTTGATAATGGCACCATTTGGCGCAAGATTTCCTCTAAGTACTTTCAATCCAGCGGAACGCTTAAGTGGTTTATTAATAGTCTTAATGACATCTTCATTCAAAATTTCAGCTTCATTAAAGTAATGTGCTATGTCTTTATTTAATACTGTATTTGCGGGCTTAATAAAGCTCTTTATTTGATCCATAACAGCCGGTATCCCTCCTGCATAACAGAAATCTTCCATTAGATATTTTCCTGAAGGCATACAGTTCACTAGTAAAGGAATATCTTCAGCTTTTTCAAAGTCCTCTAAATCCAGCTCAATTTCTGACCTCCCAGCAAGCGCTAACAGGTGTATAACTGAGTTAGTAGAGCCGCCAATAGCACTATTCAGAGTAATCGCATTTTGAAAACTTTCCTTAGTTAAAATTTTTGATAAATTAAGCTCTTCTTCAACCATCTCAACAATTCTTTTGCCAGACAAATGAGCAAGTGTCATTCGTCTCGCATCGACAGCAGGAAGTGTCGCATTTGTTGGTAAACTTAGCCCCATTCCTTCAACTAGACTAGCCATCGTTGAAGCAGTCCCCATTGTCATACAGACTCCTGAAGAACGACTCATGCCTGTTTCCGCCGCCATGAACTCTTTTAGTGTCATATCTCCAGCCCTTACCTCTTCTGAAAAGCGCCATACATCTGTTCCAGAGCCTATATCTTGGCCTTTGTATTTTCCGTTAAGCATTGGACCTGATGAGACAACAATCGTCGGCAAGTCAACACTGGCCGCGCCCATAAGTTGGCCAGGTGTTGTTTTGTCACAGCCACCTAAAAGAACTACTCCATCAATTCCATAGGCCCTGATACTTTCCTCAACATCCATTGACAAGAGGTTTCGGAAAAGCATTGCTGTTGGCTTCATTTGTGTTTCGCCTAGAGACATTACCGGAAATTCAAGAGGGACGCCTCCAGCCTCCCAGACCCCTCTCTTGACTCCCTCAGCAAGCTTTCTCAAGCCTGCATTACAAGGGGTAAGCTCAGACCATGTATTACAAATACCAATAATCGGGCGGCCATCAAATACATGATCTGGAAGCCCTTGACTTTTCATCCAGCTACGATGAATAAAGCCATCTTTATTCATTTTTCCGTACCAGTTTGAAGAACGACGGTTATTAGATTTACTCATGCTGCCTTATCTCCCTCTATTACCATCATATTTGCTGGAAATGCTTTGGGCAATTGCAAGCCTTGAGTCATGAGAAATTGTCCACTTAGCCTCAATTTGTTTGTGAAAAGACCTTCCTTTGACTTGCTCAATGACTGTATTTCTTGATTGTTAATAAGAGAAACATTATACATCGACCGAGAGTCAAGCCCAGCAAGCACTAAGGAGACTGATGAACTCAATTCTGAACAAGTGTTTTGACCTGCAAAAACTACAAAATGATCATTCTTAGAATTAATTTGAATTTCAGCAGTGATGCTGTCATCAATGCATGGAAGCCTTAGAATGCTTGCTGACATCATCCACTCTCTATTCTCTTTCCACCATTTTGTTATTGATTTAAGGAGTGTCTTATCTTCTGAAGAGAGCTCTCTTGGGTCCATCTCAAAGCCCATATGTCTCTGCGCAGCAACCCAAGCTCTAAAAGACATAGATAACACTCGTCCTGATGTATGACAAACCTCTGGACCAACATGACTTCCGGTTACAGACAAAGGCAGCCATAATATTGCCTCATGCTGAATGCGTAATCTCTCTAATGCGTCATTACTGTCGGATAGCCAAACTCTTTGAGTATGATTTAATATGCCATAATCAATTCGACCACCACCAGAAGAGCAAGACTCAATTTCAAGACTTGGGTGTGACTCTCTTATTCGGCTTAAAAGGCTATATAGAGCCCTTGTTTGGGATGCATCTGGGTAAGGAAATACTCTGTTATGGTCCCATTTAATGTACTCTATTGGATACTCATTTAAGATAGAGTCAATCCTCTCAAAAAGATATTCTTGTACTTCTTTGATGGAAATATCAAGAACGTATTGCCCTCTTCCGAGTGCTTGGTTTTCTTCTCCCAAAATCCAATCTGGATGAGAGCGAAATAAATCACTATCTGGACTAACCATCTCTGGCTCGAACCATAGACCAAAAGTCATACCAGTAGAATGAATATGGTCAATGAGTGGATGTAAGCCTTCTGGGTATTTTTGATTATCAACAATCCAATCCCCCAAGCTTGATTTAGGACTATTGCGACCCTTAAACCATCCATCATCAAGAACAAACCTTTCAGCGCCAATATCAGCGGCTATGGTCGTTATCTCTTTGAGTTCTTCAATGTTATGATTAAAATAAACTGCCTCCCAGCAGTTATAGTGAACAGGCCTAATAGAATCTTTTGGAAAATCAACAATTGAGCTGGACACAAAGTCTCTAAATAAACAACCTAAACCGCCCATTCCATTACTAGAATGGCAAATATAAAGCTTTGCAGTTTCGAAGCTTACCCCAGAACTTAATTCACTATTCTCTGTATTTCCAAATTGGATTTGTCTTCGCCCATCTTGAAGTTGCTCCGCTATCATACGATGCCCTCCAGACCAGCCATAGTGAAAACCATAGCAGGACCCGACATTCTCTGTACTTTCAACTGTTGGAATTATTAAACCTGGAAAATGAGCGTGACTAGTCGTCCCGACTCTTGATTCTCTTAGATGGACGCCAGTTACCCATGGAGTGATTTGTTGCCTAAATTCACCACTCCAATGACCACCATAATCAAGCATCTCATTGCTTGCTTGCGTGACCTCTATAACAGGAGTGGAAAGCCACTCCATAATGACTGGACTCTTGCTTTCAAGCTTTGCGCTTAAGGTATATACGTCATTTTCTTCCATTGCATTAACATAGGCCTTATAAGTAAGCCCTAAAGCTTTGTCTTTATATATCAAAGTTAAAGAAGCTGTGTCTGCCTTATCACTATGAAATACAAATCTTGGTGAAAGCATATAACCATGAATATCTCGAACCTTGCATCCCAATTGCCCAGTAAAGTTAGCTGATTGCTCCGGCAAAATTGAGAGCTCAGGAACTAGATCTAATAGATTATCGCCCCAGTCTTTTTTTGATGCTTCATTCAACTCGTCTAAGTTTTCATGACTTGGCAACCTATCACCCCAATATATAACGCAGGGTAATCGATTGCTTGAAGATGACAATACTAATGATTGATTTTGAGTATCAAGGCGCCAATGCTTCATCATTTAACAGCTCCCAGAGTTAAGCCTGCAATAAAGTGCTTTTGCATCAGAAAAAACATTAAAACTGGAGGAAGTGCAGCAATGATTGAACCGGCAGATACCAGATGTTGGTTATATACCCACTGTCCATTCAGTGAATTTAGGCCAGCAGTAACTGGCATTGATTCAGCGCCCTGAGTTAGAACAATGGCCCAGAAGTAGTCATTCCAAATGAAAGTGAATATTAATACTGACAAAGCTGCCATTGCTGGACGCATAAGCGGAAGAACCACATACCAGAAAATTTTAAATTCTGAAACGCCTTCAACTCTTGCAGCCTCAATAAGCTCGTACGGCAGTGCCCTTATGAAGTTACGCATAAAAAAGGTGCAGAAACCCGTTTGAAATGCTATGTGAAAAGCCACCAAACCCCAAACAGAGTTATATAAACCAAGAGACAAAGAAAGATCCCTTACTGGCACCATCAGTATCTGGAAAGGAATAAAGTTTCCAGCTACAAATATAAAAAAAACAATCAAGTTAAGTTTGAAACGATATACGCCCAGAGCAAAACCAGTAAGACTTGACAAAACCAGCGCCCCTAGAACTGTTGGGATGGTTATCTTGAAGCTATTTAATATGTAGTATCCAAGCGGAGAGTCAGTAAAAACTGCTGTATAGTTTTCAATAAAGTTAATTGAAGTTGGCACACCCCAATAATTTCCTGAATTGATATCTGCTCCAGAACGAATTGAAGTTAAGGCAACAGCCAGAAGTGGAAGTAGCCAAATAATAATGGATAAAGGAAGCGCAACCTTATAAAGAATTTGGGTGGATGGCTTAGTTCTTTCAATTGGAGTTGGAAACATGATTAACCGCCCTTCTCATCGCGATAAAGCCTATAAAGAATTGTCGCGATATAAACCATCATAATAACAAGAAGCACAACTGCTATTGCTGCGCCATAACCCATTCGGAATCCATACTCTGAAAACGCTTTTTCATACATATAATAGGCAAGCACCCTACTAGAACCCCAAGGGCCGCCGCCAGTCATAATATCAATTAAGTCGAAAGACCTTAACGCTCCAATAATGGTAACCACCACAGCTATAAAAGTTGCAGGTTTGAGTTGAGGCAAGATCACATACCACAGCATTCTCCAGCCTCTCGCGTTATCAATTCGACCTGCCTCAATTTGTTCAGGATCGACTGAATTCAATCCAGTTAAATATAGAATCATGCAGTAAGCTGTTTGAGGCCATAAACCCGCAGCAATAATGCCATAAGTAACGTAGTCCTCCTCTGCAAGAATAGCAATTGAATCAAAACCAAAAGCCTCCAAAATAACATTAAGCAGGCCGTTGGAGGGATCATAAAACCAGCTAAATACTAGGCCTACTACAACTTGTGAAATAACAAAAGGAAAGAAGAATATAGATTTATAAATTCGTATTCCTCTGACTGTTTGATTAAGAAATAATGCTGCAAAAAGGCCTGCAGGCACTGCTAATAGATATAAAACAAGCCAAATAATATTATTTTTAAGAGAGACAATAAAATACTCGTCATCAATGAGTTCAATATAGTTTTCAGCACCAATATATGTTTTTACACCTAAACCATCCCACTGATAAAAACTTAAATTAATTGATTGAAAAATTGGAAAAATTACATACAAAGAAAACATCAAAATGCCTGGCGCTAAAAAAACCCAAGGCGCTATCTTTAGTTGATTATTTTTCCAGTATGAGTACATACCTAATTAAGAATTAAGAATTAAGAATTAAAAAAAGTCCCGTGTCAAGAATACTTGAACACGGGACATAGTAAAACCTTATTGATTAATAAAGTTTTTGACGAGCTTTTTCTAGACGTTCTAGAATCTTCTCTAAACGCTCAGGCTTAACCATGAACTCTTGGAAAGCTTCCATACCAATTGAAGCCATTTCTGCTTTTGTATCACGATCATAGAACTGAGCAACACCACCAGGGGCGTCATTATTGAGCATGCTGAATGCTTGATTTAAGAACTTGTCATCAGTTACGCCTGCGCCAGCATTTGTAGGTAGTTGTCCAAGTGCTTTATTCCAAGCCGTCTGAACGTCAGGACGGGCTGCATAAGCTAAGAAACGCTTAGCATCAGCAACGTTCTTCGCACCAGCAGTTAGATGTAAAGTATCCGTAGGCGCCTCTTCAGCCATTGGAACTCCTGGAGTAATTGCAGGGAATTGGAATAAACCAAGTGAGCTGTCATCTAAACCTAGTTCCTTTAATGGAGCCACAGCAAAGTTACCCATTACATACATAGCAGCTTCACCATTAGCCATTGGAGCTAAAGCTTCCTGCCAGCTAAGTGCAGCATGATTCTCAAGGAAGAAACCGCCATCAATAAGCTGCTGATAGTTTGCCATTGTTGCGCGCACTCTGTCATCAGTCCAAGCAATGTCACCACTAGTTAGAGCCATATGGAAATCATAGCCATTTGTACGAAGGTTTAAGTAGTCAAATACACCACCTGCAGTCCATAGCCACTTAGTTCCAATTGTAATTGGAGTAATGCCATTAGCCTTTAAAGTTTCACCAGCAGCAATAAACTCATCCCAATTTGTAGGAACTGCAATACCTAGGTCTTCAAAGATATCTTGACGATAATAAACTCCCCAGTTGTAGTAAGTGTATGGAATACCCCATTTCTGACCATCCATAGTCATACCTGGAGCTGAAGAAGCCATTAATGAATATAGACCTTGGTCAGCCCATACATCGTCAATTGGTGCAAATAAACCTGCCTCAACAAATGGTGCCATCCTGTTTCCTGCATACCAGAAAGCAATATCTGGGGCATCAGCACTCAGGAAGTTGCGAATGGCTGACTTATAACCTTCATGATCAAAAAGGTTATAAACAACATCAACATCCGGGTTTTCAGCTTCAAATCCATCAATAACAGCCTGGAAAGCAGCTTTTGGTGCTGGATCTGAAGTGTCACCATTAATGACAAGAGTTCCAGCAACAGCAGAAGTACCAGCCAGAATACCGGCAAGTGCTAATGCTATTTGGTTTTTAAATATTTTTTTCACGTTTTATCTCCTATTTTTAAAAAAAGTAAGACTCTTTTTTGATTACATACTCTGTGTGAATTTCACCTTAATATGACATATCACAAATAAGTATACATAAATATGAATACATATAACTATTATTTTCCAAATAATAACACCTTGTACCATTATATGAGACCAAGTCAAAAAAAAATAAGATAATTCAGCAGTAAAAAGCTTGTTCAATAAATAAAGTATAAAAAGGGTAAAATATAATAATTCTTATAAGGAGGTTAATTATGGGTATGCCGGGACCATTTGAACTAATTATTATTCTTGTTATCGTACTTTTAATTTTTGGGGGCAAGAGACTCAAAAATATTGGTAGCGACCTGGGTGGTGCAATCAAAGGATTTAAATCCTCCGTGAAAGACGCTGAATCCGATGAAAAAGAAGAGATTATTGAAGCTAAAGTTGAAGCTGAGGATGATCAATCTGACAAAAAATAATTTTCTCTCCAATTAATGCAAATCAATGTTTGATTTTGGCTTCTGGGAAATTGCAATCATAGGTGTTATTACTCTTATTGTAGTTGGTCCTGAAAAGTTGCCATTCCTTGCTAGAAAAGCAGGACTTTACTTTGGCAAATTCAATAAGTTTTTAAATAAAATAAAGTCAGATATTAATGAAGAATTAAAAGTGGACGAACTCAAAGAACATGTCTCCATGGATGAAGAAAAGATTGTGCTTTCAGAGGTTGCAGAAGAATTAAAGTCTAACGTTGATCTGTTTAGCGAAGACAACATTCTATCGAAAAAAGATTTAAATAAGTAAATGACACAGCAAGAAGGCACTTCAGAAAAACTCCCACTAGTTCAGCACCTCATAGAACTCAGAAGCTCATTACTGCGTTCAGTGATTGCAATCGGCGTCTTGTTTCTTATTTTGTTTCCATTTGCAGATGAAATCTACAACTTTATCGCTGCGCCTATTGTCCAAGCAATACCAGGCTCTAATTTGATTGCAATTGGAGTTATATCGCCCTTCTTAACACCTTTAAAAATGTCCTTGATATTAGCCATCTATATTGCAATGCCTTTTCTGCTTTATCAGCTCTGGATGTTTGTTGCACCAGCCCTATATCGTCATGAAAAGAGGTTGATACTGCCTCTTGTTATTTCTTCGACAATCCTATTTTATGTTGGACTTATATTTTCTTTCTATGTTGTCTTCCCAGTCATCTTTGGCTTTTTAGCTGGAGTCGGTCCTGAATCCGTCAATTTTGCGCCTGATATTCAATATTATTTAGATTTTATTCTTAAAGTATCTTTCGCTTTTGGTGTTGCCTTTGAAGTTCCAGTTGTGACAATTCTTCTCATTATCTTTGGCGTTACTACAGCAGAAAAACTTAAGAAGAATCGCTCTTATATCATTATTGGTTCGTTTGTTCTTGGAATGATATTAACGCCTCCAGATGTCATATCCCAGTTCCTTATAGCTATTCCTATATGGCTTTTATTTGAAGCTGGTTTAGTCTTTTCTTCTTTTTTTAAGATTCGTGGTAATGTAAAGTCTGTAACTAAGAATCCTTCTGATCAACAAAAAGACTGGGGCAGTAATTCTCACAATGAGATGATGGATCAAATAGAGGATGAAATGAATGAAAGTGTTATTGGTAAATCAGACAAAAAATAATTAAAACTTTTTCAACTATTTAGCTATAAATTCATCCAATAAACTATAGAGCATCTTTTTTCTTCTTTTTGGCGCAAAGCTAGCATCAATACTATTTTTGACTAGCCTTAATGCCTGTCCTTTTGAAAGGTTCAGGTTGTCATATAGCGAAATAAAATTTTCCGTCATGTAGCCCCCAAAATAGGAAGGGTCATCTGAATTGACTGTTACGCATACCCCTTGCTCTAACATCTCCAGAATAGTATGGTTTGCCATCTTCTCAAAGACCTTTAATTTGACATTGGAGAGTGGGCAAACAGTCAATGGTATTTGATTATTGATTAATCGCATCATTAGCTCTGGGTCATCTATGGCTCTGATGCCGTGATCAATTCTTTCAATGTTCAGAATATCTAATGAGCTCCATATGTAGCTTGCTGGACCCTCCTCGCCTGCATGAGCCACCAACTTGTAACCCATATCTTTAGCTGTATTAAATACATTTGAAAATTTTTCAGGGGGGTTACCTTTCTCAGAACTATCTAGACCAACACCATAAATATAGTCAGTGTACTCTAAAGACTCTTCTAGTGTATTGATTGCGCTTGCCTCATCTAAGTGCCTCAAGAAACACATAATTAACTTAGATGTAATTCCGAGCCTCTCTTCAGCATCAGCCAGCGCGTCTGAAATACCGTTAATCACGACTTTAAATGGAACACCCCTATCTGTATGTGTTTGAGGATCGAAGAAAGGTTCAACATGTAAAACATTTTGCTCTTTACACTTTAATAAATAGGCCCAAGTTAAATCATAAAAGTCCTGCTCATGAAGAAGCACTTGCGCGCCCTGATAATAAATATCAAGAAAATCTTGAAGATTAGAAAATTGATACGCTTTTTTAACCTCACTGACACTAGTAAAAGGCAACGGAATAGCATTTCTTTTAGCAAGCTCAAACATTAACTCTGGCTCAAGCGTTCCCTCCAAATGAAGGTGTAGCTCAACTTTAGGTAGCTCATTTAACCAATTGTGGGAAATTTCAGTCATATTTTCTTTAAAAAAAATCGCGCCCCAAGTAAACCTAGGACGCGATTTAAGTTAAAACTTAAATGGACGTTTCTTAGTTCGGGTACTTACTGTCAATACCTTCTACATAGAAATCCATTGTTAGTAGATCAGGGAAGTTAGGTGGTGTTTCACCCTCTGCTAACCATGGAGTGCCATCTTGCTTATTGATTGGTCCTGTAAACGGATGAATAGCACCCATTGACAAGTCAATAATAGCTTTCATTGCTTCATTCTTAACATCAACAGGCATGTTGTTGTTCATTGGAGCGAACTTAACCATACCTTGCTTGACGCCATCAAAAGTATCAGATGAAGTCCAAGTACCATCTTTCACAGCCTGAACACGCGCCAAGTAGTATGGGCCCCAGTCATCAATGATTCCGGTTAACTGCGCATTTGGTCCCCACTCACGCATATTTGAAGCTTGTCCAAAAGCATATATACCTTTCTCTTCAGCAACTGTAATTGGCGCTGTTGAGTCAGTATGTTGCATTAAAATATCAGCGCCTTGAGCGATTAGAGCATTCGCAGCGTCAGCTTCTTTACCTGGATCGTACCAAGTGTAAACCCAAACAATCTTCATTGAAACATCAGGGTTGACAGATTTAGCCGCTAGATATGCAGAGTTAATTCCACGAATAACTTCAGGAATAGGGAAAGACGCAATATAACCAATAACGTTACTCTTAGTCATTCTTCCTGCGATCTTACCAATAACATGCCTACCCTCATAAAATCTCGCAGAGTAAACTGATAAATTGTCCTCTAGCATGTATCCTGTAGCGTGCTCAAATTTAACATCTGGGTAGCGCTTAGCAACTTTAACTGTTGGATTCATATAGCCAAATGATGTTGTAAAAATAATATCATTTTTACGTGCAAGACTCGTGATAACTCTCTCTGAATCTGAATTCTCTTCAACACTCTCGACAGTTGTGATGACAACATCATCACCCATCTTCTCTTTAACATATTTAGCACCTTGATCATGCGCGAAAGTCCAGCCATGGTCTCCAGTTGGACCAATATAAACAAATGCGGCCTTAACAGGATCTGCAGAAACGCTTCCAGTGAATGCAAGAACTACGCTTAAAATCGAGAGTTTTAATACACTCGAAAATCTTCGATTAGACATACTTTTTTCTCCTTTTAATTATTGAACAAATTTTCTTACTATTTCTTACTTTTAAACAAAAAAAATTTTCAGCAAACTAGGTTGTTGAATGAAATATTCTACCCAAACAATTAGGAACTGTGCGATTTGTTTTATTTTTTAATCTCATTCTTAAACTTACAAGAATCACGATGGTAGCCAAGTAAGGAAGCATAGACAAGTATTGAGCGCTAATCCTGATATCAAAACCCTGTGCATGAAGCTGAAGGACAGTAATTCCGCCAAATATTACCGCTCCTAAAATTATTCTGAACGGTTGCCATGATGCAAAAACAACCAATCCTAATGCAATCCAGCCTCTTCCTGCAGTCATTCCTTCTCCCCATATAGGTACCTGGACAAGTGACAAAAAAGCGCCACCGAGGCCGGCCATTGCACCGCCAAATAAAATCGCCATAAAACGATAAAGAACGACGTTATGGCCGATAGCGTGCGCCGCATCATGATTATCACCTATCGCACGCAAAATCAAACCTTGCTTTGTTTTAAATAAAAACCACCAAACCAAGTAGACCATAAAAAAAGCTAAGTATATAAGCGGATTAAGCGAAAAAAGTGATGGTCCTATATAAGGAATTTCAGACAAAATTGGAATATGAATTGGACCAATAAGGTCGATTGTTACCTCTGTGTAATCTCGACCTGCAAATGCAGCAAAACCTAAACCAAAAAGAGTTAGCGCGAGTCCAGTTGCAACTTGGTTAGTCAATAAAAATTGAGTTAAAAAAGCAAAAATAGAGGCAATCATCATGCCAGCAACAAGTGCTGCAAGAACAGCTAAATAAGGGTTACCAGTATGAGATATAACAACAAAGCCAAGAAGCGCACCAACAATCATCATGCCTTCAACGCCAAGGTTTAAAACGCCTGAACGCTCTACTAAAAGTTCACCAATAGCTGCAAAGATAAGTGGCGCTGAAGCAATGGTTATACCAATAAATATTTCGATTAATAAGTTTTCAATCATAGTCGTTAGTTATTTTTTTTAAAAAGTACAACTTTATATTTAATTAATATGTCGCATGCCAGAAAATAAAAAAGAAGCATGCCTTGAAAAATTTGAGTTATCGAGCTCGGTAAATTGTAATCTATCTGAACGTTTTCACCACCCACATAACTGAGCGCTATGAGTAGCGCTGAAAACAGTATTCCAACAGGATGAAGCCGTGCTAAAAAAGCAACAATGATTGCAGTGAAGCCATAAAATTGAGGCAGTCCTGGGGTGAGCTGTCCTGCCGGACCTGAAGCCTCAAACAGGCCAGCAAGACCCGCCAAACCTCCAGAGATGAGCAAAGAGTACCAGACAGTCTTGTTATCATCAAAGCCTGCAAATTTAGCTGCCCTTGGAGCGCTTCCAGTAATTTTAATTTGCATTCCGAACATGTGCTTCTTTATCCCAAACCAAGCCAAAATTGAGAGCAGAATTGCAACAATCAAACCAATATGTAAGCGCGTACCTTCCCAGATAATAGGTAGCATGGCGCTATCATGAAACATGCGACTTTCTGGAAAATTAAAGCCCGATGGGTTTCTTAAAGGTCCTTGAAGCATAGCCTGTAAAAATAATACCGCGACATAAGTCAACATTAAGGTTACAAGAATTTCATTAACCTGATATTTGATGCGAAGATAAGCAGCAATACTGGCATAAAGCATACCGCCAATAATGCCAGCAATAGCCATCAAAGGTAGTAGCCAAAAGCCTTCAACATTATAAAAATATAAGCCTACAGCGCCACCCGCAACAGCCCCCATTACATATTGACCTTCAGCGCCAATATTCCAAATACCGGCCCTAAATCCAATCGATAAGCCTAGCCCAATAATCATCAATGGAGCCGCCTTGACTAAGAGCTCAGAGAAATAGTATGAGTCCAGCAGAGGTTCAGCAAACAAAGTGAAGAAAACGCTAGAAACTGCAATGTCTTCTAAGATAAAAAGAAATATGACAAAAGCAGAGAGTGCAGTTAGAGTGAGTGCAATTATTGGAGACAATATAATCATTGCTTTAGAGTTTTCCGCTCTTGGGATTAGTTTGATCATGATTTTTGACCTCCAACCATTAGCTGAGAAATTTTCTCTAAGCCATCCTTATTCATATCGACTGCATCGGAAAGCCTGCCTTCTGAAAGGACATGAATTTGTTCACACAGACTCAAAATTTCATCCAAATCTTGAGAAATAATTAAAACTGCAGACCCTTGGTCTGCCAGAGATATTAGAGATTGGTGGATGTTGTTTGCTGACCCAGCATCAACACCCCACGTTGGCTGAGCAACAATTATTAATTCTGGTTTTCTAATAAGCTCCCTGCCAACCATAAATTTTTGTAAATTACCGCCAGAAAGCGACTTAGCCAGCATCCTACTTGAAGGCGTTTGTACATCAAAGTCACTTATCACCTGCTCCGAGAAACTTGTAACAGTTTTCCAGTCAATGACGCCATTTGAAGTCATTCCGTCAGAGTCCGGTCGACTCAATAGCATATTCTCATCAAGCGTCATATCTGGAACCGCGCCATGACCTAAACGCTCTTCAGGTACAAAAAACATGGAAAGCTGCCTTCTTTCATGAGAATTCATTGAGCCAATATCTTTGCCATTAAAATTCAAAACGCTACTTGATGAAGACTTTTCGCCGATCAGAAGCTCCATCAATTCATCTTGCCCGTTTCCGGCAACACCTGCAATTCCAACAATGCTGCCTTTCCTCATGGTTAAAGAGATGTCGTGCAAGTGAACACCATACATGTCGTCACTTTTACGACTCAAATTTTTTATTGAGAAGATATCTGAGCCGACACTAATATTACTTCTTGCCAATTCTGTTAGTTTTTTTCCGATCATCATTTCAGCGAGTTCTTTTTGGCTGTGCTCCTGCGGAATGCAGCTTTGAACTAGCTTTCCTCCCCTCAGGATTGTAGCTTCACTGCAGATCTCACGGACCTCTTCAAGTTTATGAGAGATATACAAAATAGCACACCCGTCATCGGCAAGTTTTTTAAGGGTCACAAAGAGATCAGAGACTTCTTGTGGCGTTAAAACAGAAGTGGGTTCATCCATAATGAGAAGCTTAGGATTCTGAATTAAGCATCGGATAATTTCAACTCTTTGACGCTCACCCACTGAAAGGTCTCCAACAACTTGTTGTGGGTTAACGTCAAGGCCATACTGCTTTGAGTATTTTAGAATTTCTTCTGTAAAGTTTTCATTGAGTCCTACCCCATTAAGACCCAAGATAATGTTTTCTTCAACGGTTAAAGACTCAAACAATGAGAAGTGCTGAAACACCATTGCAATGCCATTCTCTCTTGCCTCAAAAGGACTCTTTGGACTGTACTTTTCACCAGCCCATTTCATCAGACCGCCATCTGGCATTAAAGAGCCGTAGATAATCTTTACGAGAGTTGATTTACCTGCACCGTTCTCGCCAAGCAGTGCGTGAATAGATGAACCTTTAATACTTAAAGAGACATCGTCATTCGCCTTAAGGTCGCCATAAGATTTAGTTATATTTGAAATTTCTAATTGATACTTCATAACGATTCAGATTGTTTTTTGTTTTCAATAAAATTAACTAAATCCATTGCAATTGTTATTGCGATAGAAGTTGGCGATTTTAGAAATTTTTGTTTTTCACCAATCGGACAAGTGAATTTATCAATTACATTCTTTGAATAATTTTTTTGAGCAAAACGATCTCTAAATTTTCTCCCTTTAATTGATGAACCAATCATACCCAAATAACTAAAGTTATTTTGAAGAATTATCTTCTCACAAATCTCAAAATCAATTTGATGGCTATAGCTAATTACCAAGCAATAGACCTCATTTGGCAAATCTGCCATACCGGTCAGAAAATCATCACAAATAATATTAATTTGAGAGGTGTCGCCAGCATACTTATCAAACTGCTCTTGCCGATCATCGATCCAATACAACTTAACGGGTAGATTAATCAGTATAGGCATTAATGCTCTAGAAATATGCCCCGCACCAAAGACCACAACGGGCAATACTTCGCTAGAGAAAGCCTTCTCAAGATAAATCTGAGTCTTAAGCTCTGACTTATCCTCAAATTCAACTATCGTTGGACCCTGAGCACTCAGCATCAAATTAGAAGCACTCTTCTCTACAAAGTTTGATAATTTTTTATCGTTCAGAGAGGCATAAAAGTTATTGTTTGTGTATATACACTTTTGAGCACGGTGCTGTTTTTTTGGATTATTATCAACGACAGTTATCAATATAAAATCTTCACACTTTTTATAGAGCGTTGATACTTGTTCAACCCAGGAATCATTCTTGCTTAGTTCTGAATTATCCTCAGTGAAACTTTCAAATAAAACCTTAACATAGCCCCCACAACATTGACCCAATGTTGCGCCTAGCGGGTACTTGATGAGTTGACTAGAATTACTTCTTTGATCTAACATCTCTTGGGCAAATGACAATGCTTTAAATTCAAGATTTCCACCACCTATACTTCCAAAGGCAGCCTCATTGGCTGTATAAACAATCTTATCTCCATTACTGCACGGTGTTGAGCCTTTAGTAGCAATAATGGTTATTAAAACAAATCCATTGTTTAAAGCAAGGGTTGTCTTTATGGGCTTAAGCCAACTATTCATAATTAACAATCAAGAATTTATATTTAGACTAAAAAATACCTGTTCAAAACTAGCTGGAGCATCAAGACCAGTAATGTTATCTTTGTCAGCATTATAAATAGCATTTTTAATTGCTAGCCAAGTTGAGATTGCAAGCATTAGAGGCGGCTCTCCTACCGCCTTTGACTTATGAATTGTATTTTCATGATTAGAGATGTTAGGTTTAATTTTGACCTCAAAATGTTCAGGTGTATCACCGATGGCAGGAATCTTATAGGTCGAAGCTCCTGTTGTGAGAAGTGCGCCTGAGTCACTCCACTTTAACTCCTCAGAGCAAAGCCAGCCCATCCCCTGAATGAAACCTCCCACTATTTGTCCAGTATCAATTGCAGGATTGAGTGAAGCGCCAACATCATGCAAAATATCAACAGCTAAAATTTTATATTCTCCAGTCAGACAGTCTAATACCACTTCACTAACACAGGCCCCGTAAGAGTAATAAAAGAAAGGACGACCTTTTTGCTTAACTGCATCAAAATGAATTTTAGGTGTTTTATAAAACCCATTACTAAATAACTCAACGCGATTCAAATATGCAAGAGAGATAAACTCATTAAAAGGCATTTGTTTTTTATTAATCACTACAAAAGAATCTTGAAACTTGATATTGTTTTCACCTAAATCAAAAAACTCTTTTGCAAAATTATTTAAATTATTTTTTATTCGAAGACATGCTTCTCTTGCGGCCATTCCATTCATATCTGAACCAGATGAAGCTGCAGTAGGAGAGGTATTTGGAACCTTAGCTGTGGATGTTGCAGATACCTTAACTCTTGAAATATCAACGCCAAACTCATGAGCAACAACTTGCGCTACTTTGATAAATAAACCTTGACCCATTTCCGTTCCACCATGATTCAAGTGGATACTTCCATCTTTATAGATACTTACTAATGCGCCTGCTTGATTTAAAAACTGAGTGGTAAAAGAAATACCAAATTTAACAGGAGAAAAAGCGAGTCCTTTTTTTAAATACTTATTTTCTTTGTTAAATTTTTCTACCTTTTTTCTTCTTGTCAAATAGTTGCTATCTTCAATCAGTTCGTTTGTTATTTCATTAATAATATTGTCTTCGATGACCTGATCATATGGGGTCACATTATTGGTATCTTTTTGATAGTAATTGATTCTCCTAACTTCCAGTGGATCTCTACCGATACTATTTGCAATCTCTTCAACAATATTTTCAATAGCGAGCATACCTTGAGGACCGCCGAAACCCCTAAAGGCTGTATTTGAAGCGGTATTTGTTTTGCACAAATAGCCTGTAAAAGTTGCATTTGGAATGTGATAAGCATTATCAGCATGAAATAGGGCTCTAGATACAATCGCCATAGAAAGATCTAGGGAATATCCACACCTGGCAGCAAGTTCAAGATTAATCCCTTCTATTAACCCTTCATCGCTGTATCCAACCTCATAATTTGCAACAAAGTCATGGCGCTTTCCAGTCAACAAAATATCATCTTTTCTGGATAGTCTCGCTTTAACGGGTTTATTTGTTTTTTCAGAAAAAATAGCACAGATACATGCCAACTGAGACGAGTCAGTCTCCTTGCCTCCAAAACCCCCTCCCATTCTTCTAGTGATAACCTCGATCGCATTTTGTGGGACACTTAATACATGTGCCACCAAATGCTGAACCTCAGTTGGGTTTTGAGTAGACGAATGGACAACCATTTCGTTACCCTCTGTAGGAATTGATATAGCAACCTGGCCTTCAAGATAATAATGCTCTTGGCCACCTATTGAGAGTGAGCCAGTCAATGTATTTTTAGCCTTTTTAATTGCCTTTTTAGAGTCTCCAGTACTGACAATAATAGGGTTGTCTAGAAAACTTTTGCTTTTCATAGCTTGATCTATTGTCACTATGGATTCGAATTCTTCAATTTCAGCTTTCACTAGGAGTGCAGCTTTTTTTGCTTGATTATGACTATCAGCCAAAATTGCAGCAATTGCTTGGCCAAAGAACACAACTTCCTTTGATGCCAAAATTGGCTCATCATGGCGGATAGGTCCAATTGATAAGTTTTCAATATCTTCCGCTATGATGACACTATGAACCCCATCAGAATTTCTTGCAGCATCAATATCTATACTTTTGATTTTTCCATGGGCAACATTACTCAACGCAAAAGCAACATGGAGAGTTCCATCTGGCACAGCAACATCATCAATATAATTAGCACTTCCCTGTACATGCATTCGAGCACTATCATGCTCTATAGGAAGTCCAACAGCACTTTTTGAGTGATTTAGATTTTTTCCTTGATGATTGATTTTATGAGCTCCTATGATGATTGCAATTCTGAATAATGAGCAAGATCTTCAACGGGTATACCTTTTAACATTAAAGAAGATTTCTTTACTAAAGCAGCACTAACCTTCAAGCGGTATTCAGATGATGCTCTAACGTCTGAGAATGGAGTAAATTCATTATCTAAGGCCTCATATGCGGCAGAAACTAATGCGTCTTTATCCCAATTATTCAAAAACACTTTTTCCAGCTCAATTGCTCTTTGAGGTATCCCTGACATACCTCCAAAGCCAATCTTTACTGAATGAGGTATAGATTCTTTGCTCTTAATGTTCATTGCCATGCAAACAGCAGAAATATCATCTTCAAATCTTTTCGATATCTTATGGGTGATTAACCTGTCTTGATTAGAAGGTTTTGGAATTAAAATACTTTCAATAAATTCTGATGGCTCTAGTAAGGTTTCTTTATAGCTTATAAAGAAATCTTCCAGCATAATCGTACGACTTGAATCTCCCTTTCTAAGATTTAATTTTGACTCAAGCGCGATCAGTACTGGAGGCATATCCCCTATGGGTGAAGCGTTCGCAATATTACCTCCAATAGTAGCCCAGTTTTTTATAGGCAATGAAGCAAAACGCTCTAGAAAGCTATCCAAATCTGGCCAGTACTTGACTAATATCGATTTTGCCTCTTCGTAACTTACCGCAGCACCAATTTTAATTTCAGTATCTGTTTCATCAATTTGTTTAAGCTCCGAGACTCTATTGACGCTTACTATGTGAGAAAACTCTTTCATTGACTGAGTAATCTCTAGATTTAAGTCAGTACCAGCAGCAACAATATTTGCTGTTGGATTTTTTGATAGGACTTGAGAGAGAGTTGCTATATCAGAGGGTGCGTCAAAGAGAATATTTTTATTGCCATCTTTGAAGTTCAGACTGATATTTTTTTGGCCGCTCAGTTGAGTTAATGACTCTATAAACTGTGCTTGATTTCTTTCATAAAAGTCTAGAGACTCTTGTTTTTTTTCACTAAACGCGATAAATGCTGCAGAAATAATTGGCTTATAGCCAGTACACCTGCACAAATTTCCAGATAAAGCTTCATTAATTTTTGGCAAATTTACAGTTTTTTCGTTATGGTACATCGCGAATAGCGACATTACAAATCCGGGCGTACAAAATCCGCATTGAGAACCGTTTTCAGCCACCATTGCTTTTTGAACAGGGTGCAATTTATTTCCTTCTGATAACCCCTCAACCGTAATTAAATGTTTATCAATGAGTGAGTATGCTAGTGCAATACAGGTATTGATCGTTTTGTATTGAATTTCAGTTTTATTATTAATTGATGAGAGTTCTCCCACGACAGCGGTACAAGCGCCACAGTCACCCGATGCGCAGCCCTCTTTAGTTCCAACAAATTGGTTGCCTCTTAACCACTCAAGTACAGTTGTATTTGGATTAATGTCTCCAAGCTCAACAGCCTTAAAACTTTGATTCAATAAAATCTTCACTAACTTCCTCGATAGGTTGAATACCCATAAGGTGATATTAGTAATGGAACATGATAGTTTTCATCACGATTTGAAATGTAGAAACGAATCACAACATCTTTTAAAAAAGGACATTCGATGCCCTTTTCAAGATAATAATTATCAATTAAAAATTCAATTTCATAACACCCCTCATCTAAGGCATCTTCAGACAGTAAAGGCTCATTACAACGCCCATCCTCATTCGTTTGTGTTGATTTTATGAGGTTGATTGATTGATTTTGCTTTTGGTACAGTTTTATCTCTACATTTTGAGCCGGAGCACCCAATGAAGTATCTAATATGTGTGTGGTAAGTTTTCCCATAGTTTGTCCTTATTTTTTATATGCTCTTTGACCCAAAACGTAGACTTCATCTATAAGTCTATCATCTCCTAAAGTCATTAAATTAAATAAAATATCATTAATGTCGACAGCAATTTTATTTTTTTGACTTATTATTTCTGTTGCATTCAAATCAATAACTATAAAGTCAGCCTCTTTATTGACTTCAAAATTTCCAATAGAGTCATTCATATCGAGTACTTTCGCAGCGCCCAACGTCGTCATATAAAAAGCTCTTATAGGATCTAAATTAAAGTCATTTAATCGGCAAATTTTATAGGCCTCATTCATTACTTTAAACATTGAAAAACTGTCTCCACCGCCCACATCTGATGCAAGCGAAACGTCAATACCATAGCTCTCTAATTTTTCAAGCTCAAACAAGCCACTTCCAAGAAAAAGATTTGAGGTCGGGCACAATGAAACTTTTGATTCTGTCTGCGCCATTCTTTGGTATTCTGCCTCTGTATTATGAATACAGTGACCAAAGACCGATCTATTTCCAGCAATTCCATGATCTTCATAAACACCAAAGTAGTTCTTGGATTCTGGAAACAAATCACTCACCCAGGCAATCTCTTCATCATTCTCGTTAAGGTGCGTTTGAAGAAGGACGCCTTTATTATTTTCATCGCTCGGGTACTCGTTTAAGAGTCTTGCGGCCTGTTTAAGTTGAGCTGACGATGAGGTTGGAGCAAATCTAGGTGTGACTGCATAGCGTAACCGAGCTTTATTGTGCCATTTTTCAATCAACTCTTTTGAGTCTCTATAACTCTCTTCCGGATTATCGCAAAGCCCTTCAGGCGCATTTCTATCCATCATTACTTTGCCAGCAGCCATACGAAGACCCCTTTTCTCTGAGACCCTAAAAAAAGCATCGACTGACTGTTTATAGGTGGCACAAAAAGTCATTGCTGAGGTAGTTCCATTCTTAATGAGTTCATCTAAAAATAAGTTTGCAATTTGATCGGCATAATCTTCATTAGAGAATTTTTGCTCCTCCAAAAAAGTGTACTTGTTAAGCCACTCTAATAAGCTCGTTCCATATGAGGCAATAACTTTATATTGCGGATAATGAACATGTGTATCAACAAAACCCGGCATCATTAGGCGGTCTTCAAAATGGATTAAAGAGTCAGAGATATCCCACTTTAATGAAAGGGTTGAATAATCTCCAACCTCAACGACTCTGCCTGACTCTCTATCTACAACCATTAAACCGTCAGAGATGTAGACCGGCCTTATATTGCCTGCAGCTTCAACACAGTGATAGATAGAGCCACGAAAGAGGTTATGGTCACTCATTACTCTGCCTCAGCCCAAACTCTTAATTTTTCTCTCTCTTCCTCAGTCATATTTGTAGTGTTACCTAATGGCATAATCTTCGATAAAACAGCTTGCTGATAGATTTGATTTTTATGAGCAATAATCTGCTCTTTTGTCTCTACCATAAAGCCGTTAGGTGCCACGGCAAAGACTTCACTCGACGGCACTGAAGCATGGCAACTGACGCAATGCTTCTCAATAATCTCCTGAACCTGTGCAATGCTGACTGCTTCCTGGCTTTGGACTTTACTTTGGGACGGCGCCAAGGCATAAATAAGTGCTAAAACTGAGACTGTGATTATCGCAATAAGACTATTCTTAGCTTGCCCTACGCCCCTTAAATTAAAGTAATGTCTAATCATTACTAATATGCCAACAACAGCAATCAAGACCAGCCATCCATAATCTCCACTATAGATCATAGGGTAGTGTCCACTAATCATCATAAAGAGAACAGGTAGAGTGAAGTAGTTATTGTGTCTAGAACGGGTGTAACCCATCAAACCTAACTCTTTACTTACTTCTGTTGAATTTTCACAAGCAGCTACGAGTTTCTTTTGGACAGGGATTATGACAAAAAACACATTAGCTACCATCACCGTGCCAATCATTGCTCCAATCTGCATATATACAGCTCTTGGATTAAAAATAGTACTGTAGAGATATGCACTTATAGAAATAATTACAAAAATAATCCCAATAAAAATTAAGGATTTGTTGACTACTTTAGACTTACAAAGTAGGTCATAAATAACCCAAAACAAAAGTAAGCCAAGAAGACTCGATAGGATCCCGTATACAGATGAAATTGAACTATCGCTTGCTAACAAGTATGTTGTCGCATTAAAGTAATAAATAACCGATAAAAGCAAAAAGCCGGATATCCATGTGAAGTATGCCTCCCACTTAAACCAATGAAGTGGTTCGGGTAGTGCTTGAGGATACTTTTTATATTTTTCTAAATAATAAAAACCTCCGCCATGGACTGCCCATAAATGTCCAGCAATTCCATCTCGATTGTTGACACGATTGAGTTTATTTTCAAGCCAATTAAAATAAAAAGAAGCTCCAATCCATGCGATACCAGCGATTACATGAAGAAGCTTTAATGAAAGACTTAGCCAGTCTATTAAATATAATTTCATCATAAACTTAACTCCAGTGTCACATTTACATCATCAACAGAAATGACCTCGCACTGTTCAATTGTATCAAGGTCTTCATTATGCTTTCTGTCAATCACTATAAATTGTGAATGATCATCTATACTTATGAGAGGAAAATGCCAAACACCGCGAGCATAATTAATTCCTTGCTCTCCATTCGTTATAAAAGCCTTCAAATTGCCAATTACAGGCCTCTTAGAAGGCGGCGCTACAACCACTATAAATGGTGAAGAATGCCTCGGGATAAATGTCTGACTAAAATAAGGATGCTTTTCTAACATTGAAATATGCAATGGAAACTTCCTACCTTTTGCAACAAAAATATGAACACTCGTTTGACCTTTTTCCTCTAAAGTGTCAAGGGTAGCAATGTCTGCATATTTTTGAGCAAAGCCGTCATTTATAATTCTATGTTCTTTACTTTCAATTGAAACAACCTCTCCAAAATCAGAAAAGTTTTCAGATGTTAGTTTTTCTGGAATAAGCTTTATGTTTTGCATAATTAAATAAATTTACCAATAAATTTCAGTCGAGCGATTCCGCCATCAGGATAAATATCAATACGAACATGAGTAAAGGGCTCGTTGTGCAAGATGTCTTTTTTTTCAAAAGTATGAATTTGGTTCATCCCTAGTTTTTGCCTTTCTAGAAGTTTCGTCCATGACTGACTACTCTCTATTATGCTAGTGTCTTCTTGATCAGAAACATTCGCTGTAGAAAGAGAGAGTGTATGTGGAAAATTACCCTTAAAAAATTTAGTGTCTACAATGATTTTCTCGACCAGAGCAGGCTTTGAAAGTGCGAGAACACCCCAATCATTTCCTGGCTCCCTTCTCCTTCTAGTTTCCCAGCCATCAGCCATACTTAAGGGTTCGTGCTTTTCCAACACATTACTCAAACAGCCAAAGTGTTCATCATTTGCATAAATAGCTCTAGCACCACTCTCCTTAGAGAGAACATTAATGCCAGCAAAACTTGAATCCCTCTTCTCTTCCCAGAACTCTCCATAGGCTCTAAGTCTTGCAATACCTCCATCTGGGTGAAGTGTAATTTTTAAATGCGTAATTGGATTATTTGCTGCACATTCAAAAAGATTATGAGAGTCCCCCTTAATTTCCTTTTTACCGAGAAGATCAAACCATTCTGAAACTGCGCTACTATCGACAACGAGATCATCGGTTGTGCCACCTGGAACAGAGCATCCCTGAATTGAAATTCCTGGAGCAAAATTTCCAGTGAAGTGAGTTGTGTCGATATTAAAACTTTTAATAGATGCTTTCCTACCTAAACGAATAAAGCAAAAATCATCCTTACCGTCTCTTCTCCTTCGACTTTCCCATCCATCCATCCATTTACCATTGCCATCATACTTATCATCAATCCAAACAGGATCAGTAGCTTGAAGCATACGAGAGGAGTCAGCAAAGAATTCGTCGCTACAATAAATGACCTTAGCCCCAGTATCTGAGCAAGCAACATCGATGAGCCCTTTATATTCCATAAATCTCCTTAATTCTAAGCCAAGCTATCTTGTTAATTTCAATTAAAGCATTAGTCCTTTCTTGATCTCTAGAGTTATTTTTACGCGCCAAAAAACTAGAGATGATTTCGGATTTATTTTTTTCTTTAACGGCCATAATGAAAGGAAAGTTAAACTTTGAAAAATACTCCTCATTAAGCCTTTCAAAAAGTTTAATTTCATCATCAGTACAGTCATTTAGCCCTGCAGATTTTTGTTCAGTTGTTGAGAAATCTGTAAGCTCGTTGTTTTGTGCTTTTTTCCCTGCCAAAAGGGGATGTGCAGTAATAAGATTGTCCTGCATATCACTACTTGATGAGAGCATAATTTCAGACAGCATTTCATGAAATCTTTCTAGGTTGTTGTATTTTTTATCTGAAGCCACCAACTTCAGTGACTGCTCTACAAACCAAGGCGAATGTTCATAAAGGTTTTTAAAAGTATCAAGGTACTTTTCAGAGGAGTTTGATGCCAATTCTGATGGTAACTTCATGATCCTAAGCTTAAAAGTTTTTATACCAATGATCAGCAATATCTCTTCTAGAACACAGCCAAACATTTTCAAAGGTTTTGACATATTCTAAAAATCTTCGCATCGCCATAATCCTGCCAGGTCTCCCTAATATTCTTGCATGCATTCCGACCGACATCATCTTAGGGTTAGTCTCTCCCTCTTTATACAAAGCATCAAAACTATCCTTCAAATAATTAAAAAATTGATCACCTGAATTAAAGCCCTGGGGAGAGGCGAACCTCATATCATTAATATCTAAGGTATAAGGGATGATTAAGTGCTTTTTGTCAGTATCAAAACTATTTGCCCAATAAGGCAAATCATCGTCATAAGAATCACTGTCATAAAGAAACCCACCCTCTTCAATAATTAGCTTCCTAGTATTTGGACTGTTTCTTCCTGTATACCATCCTTCAGGTCTCTTTCCAAAAAATTCTGTCAAGACTGAAATACAATCTTTAACATGCTCTCGCTCAGTACGTTCATCAACATACTGATAATCTATCCAGCGAAAACCATGGGCACAAATGTCATAATTATGTTCAACCAAATAATCTGCTAATTCACGATTTCGAGCTATTGCAAGTGCAACAGCAAAAATAGTAATTGGGACATCAAACTCTTCAAAAAGACGAAGTATTCTCCAAACTCCTGCCCTTGATCCATATTCATAGATGGACTCCATACTCATGTGCCTGACCCCTTCATAGGGCTTTGCACCAACAATTTCAGAGAGAAAGGCTTCGGAAGCGTTGTCGCCATGTAGAATACAATTTTCACCCCCCTCTTCATAGTTCAGAACAAACTGAACTGCAATTTGTGCATTATTAGGCCACTTAGGATTGATAGAACTCTGACCATAACCAGTCATATCGCGTGGATAACTATTAAGGCTCTGGATGATTTTTTTATTCATAATAAGTTTAACTAAAAATGTCTATATAAGCTACAAAATGCATTAATTATATGCCTAAATTTGTTATCGATTATTGTAAACATTCATTTATTAAAATTCAAATAATTGCTATAAATAATTAACAAGCATGATTGAAAGATGCTAAAAAAGCATTATTCAAAAATATATCAATTTTTTTTTGACAAAGGACTTCTTCGAGAATAGAATATTGACAACTCGGGAATTTATTTCTATATACTTTAAAACTAAACTTGAGTTAAATAATAAAGATGTCTTGACTGTCTTTTTTTTAATGACGGTTTTCTTTCTATTTATAAATGAGATTAATAACTAAGGAGAGTACACAATGAAAAACATGAAACGTTCACATTTAAGTGGATTGATCAAAAAGACTGGCTTAGCATTTATTGCTTCTACGTTTCTTTTAGTAGCACCAATTGCACAAGCTGACGTCAAGCCGGCGGTTGTATATGATACTGCGGGTAAAAATGATAAGTCATTTAACGAGGCTGTTTATGTAAACGGCGTTATGAAATTTATGAATGATACTGGTATCGCTGTTACAGAATTAGAGCCAACTAATGAAGCAATGATGGAGCAAAGTCTTAAGAAATTTGCTCAGCGTGGCTATTCACCAGTAATTGCAGTAGGATTCACTATGGCAAATGCTGTTCAAGCAGCTGCTGAAGAGTATCCTGATACTCAGTTCACTATCATTGATATGGTTGTAGACCTTCCAAATGTACAAAGTGTTATATATAAAGAGCATGAAGGGTCATTCCTAGTTGGAGTTATGGCTGCTATGGCATCAAGCTCAGGCACTGTAGGTTTTGTTGGTGGAATGGATATTCCATTAATTAGCCGTTTCGAGTGTGGCTATAAGCAAGGTGTAGCGCATCATGATAGCTCTATGAATGTTCTAGCTCAGATGACTGGTTCAACTCCTGCTGCTTGGGGCAACCCAACTAAAGGTGGTGAAATTACTCGCAGCCAAGTTGAAAATGGTGCTGACGTAGTTTATGCTGCTGCTGGTGGAACTGGAATTGGTGTATACCAAACTGCTGCTGATATGGGTGTTCTAGCGATTGGTGTAGACTCGAACCAAAACTATATGCAACCAGGCACTATGCTGACTTCAATGTACAAGAAAGTAGGTTTAGCTGCTTATAATAGTTTTGCAGCTGCTGCCAATGGTAATTGGCAAGCAGGTATTAGTGTTAACGGTGTCGCACAAGATGGTGTTGGCGCTGCAATGGATGAGTACAATGCAGATCTAGTCTCTGCTGATATGCTTGCTGCTGTTAATGCTGCTAGAGACGCAATTATTGCAGGTGATATTGTTGTTCATGACTACATGAGTGATAATAGCTGCCCTCTATAATAAGTAGTTCTTTTTAGACTAAAAACATCCGGCTCTAGGGCCGGATGTTTTTTTTTAATTTTTATATATAATTTTATTTAAAAACTATATATAAAAGTTTCAAATACTTATCACTATAATTAATCTATTTCTTGGTTAAAATAACTACCTATGGCTGAGTCGAACATTGCTATTGAGCTGATCAATGTGGATAAACATTTTGGTGCTGTCCATGCGAATGACAAGGTCAACTTGAGCGTTCAATCTGGAACTATTCATGGGATAGTTGGAGAGAACGGTGCTGGCAAATCTACGCTGATGAGCATCTTGTATGGCTTTTATCAGGCTGACTCTGGGCAGATTAAAGTTTTCAATAAAGACTTTAGAGCGATTAGCTCTAAACAATCAATCGAAGCAGGCATCGGAATGGTTCATCAACACTTTATGTTGGTGGATAACTTTACTGTTTTAGAAAATGTCATACTAGGTAGCGAAGGTGGAGCTTTAATATCTGAAAGCCTAAGCAAGGCTCGAATTGAATTAACAAGACTAGCTAAAGAATACGGCTTAGAAGTGGAATTAGATGTCCCTGTTGAATCACTCTCAGTTGGTATGCAACAACGAGTTGAAATTTTAAAAGGCCTCTATAAGGGCGCAAAGGTCTTAATACTTGATGAGCCTACAGGGGTTTTAACCCCTCAAGAATCTGACGAGTTGTTTCGCATATTTGAAGCCCTAAAAAATCAAGGTGTTACAATTATTTTAATTACTCATAAGCTCCGTGAAATTATGAGTATTACTGACCATGTATCCGTCATGCGTGCCGGAAAAATGGTTGCCCATAGAGAAACCAGTAAAACCAATCCTGAAGAGCTCGCAGAGCTCATGATTGGTCGAAAAGTTTTACTAAATATTCAAAAATCAAAAGCCAACACTGGTAAGCCAGTTTTAGTTGCAAAAAATCTTGAAATAGACAATGAGCAAGGCTTAAAAAGGGTTTCTGATGTTAGTTTTGAAGCACACTCAGGAGAAATACTGGGAATTGCTGGAGTGACAGGTAATGGTCAAGGAACGCTTTTAAAAGCTTTGGCTGGAATACTTCCAATTTCTAACGGTTCGATTGAAATTATGGGTGAAACTATAACCTCTAAAAACTCTTTAAATCCTGAACAACTTCGAAATCTGGGTGTTGCTCATGTTCCTGAGGATCGTCAAAGAATGGGGATGATTGCTGAGTTTATTGCTAGCGAGACTGCACTTTTAGGCTATCACAATGACAAAAGTATTAATCAAGGAATTTGGTTAAAACGTGCCTTGGTAAAAGCTAATTGTGAATCAATAATGCAAGCATTTGATGTTCGCCCTATCAACCCTAACCTTATGTCTTCGAATTTTTCAGGCGGAAACCAACAAAAACTCATTTTAGCGAGAGAATTTGAGAGAGATCCAGATGTTCTCATTATTGGACAGCCAACTAGAGGGGTAGATATTGGCGCTATTGAATTTATTAGAAAACGAATTATTGATATGAGAGATGCTGGGAAAGCTATTATTCTAATCTCTGTAGAGCTGGAAGAGATTATGTCTCTTAGTGATCGAATTGTAGTGATGTGTGATGGTCAAATCACAGGTACAGTTAATGGCGAAGATGCTGATGAAGCAACGCTAGGAATGATGATGGCTAATGCACTTCAATCTGAAAATGAATTAAAAGGAGCTAAGCTATGACTCGTGAGAGACGCTTATCATGGATCAACGGTTTATTAATGCCCTTCCTTAATGTTTTAACTGCCTTTATTGCAACAGCTATTGTGTTTGTTCTGATTGGTGTCGATCCAATAGAAGCTACAAAAATCTTAATTTATGGTGCGCTTGGTTACGATGAAGGTTTGGGCTATACACTTTATTATGCGACCAATTTTGTTTTTACTGGTTTGGCTGTAGCAGTAGCCTTTCACGCCGGACTCTTCAATATTGGTGGCGAGGGTCAAGCTTATGTAGGTGGACTCGGAACTGCTTTAGTTGCGCTTTACCTTAACCCAGCTTTAAGTGCCTGGATTGTTATTCCTTTAGCAATCTCTGGTGGTTTATTGTTTGGCGCCCTATGGGCCATCATTCCAGCTTACTTGCAGGCTTACAGGGGTAGTCATATTGTTATCACAACAATCATGTTTAACTTTTTGGCATCAGCCTTGATGGTTTATGTATTGGTTAATGTTTTAAGAGAGGTAGGAGAAATGTCGCCTGAAAGTGGAGACTTCATTAAAGCCTCATGGCTCCCCTTTGTTCATGATGTTTTTGCTAGCTTTGGTTACAAAATTGCAAAGTCTCCCCTTAATTTATCCATACTTGTTGCTTTATTTTTCTCAGGATTGGTTTGGTTTTTTCTTTGGCATACTCGATGGGGTTATGCGATTCGTGCAGTTGGAAAAAGTAATGATGCAGCTATCTATGGCGGCATTAATCCAAAGAAGGTTATTGTTATAACCATGTGCATCTCTGGCGCTTTAGCTGGTCTTGTAGGGATCAACGAACTAATGGGTGTTCAGCATCGTCTATTCTTAAATTTTAATTATGGCTATGGTTTTGGTGGTATTGCTGTAGCGTTGATGGGTCGAAACCATCCGGTTGGAATTCTGATTGCAGCATTCCTATTCGGAATCCTGTATCAAGGTGGCGCTGAACTTGACTTTGAACTTCAAAATGTTTCAAGGGATATTGTCGTGGTTATGCAGGGACTTGTTATTCTATTTTGTGGTGGCCTTGAGTATTTGTATAGGCCAATTTTAATTCGCTTTTTAGCGCCGATTGAGGGAGCAGAATGAGTGATATCTTTTTAAACGCTGTATTGACATTAGATGCTTCTGTAAGAGTCTGCATTCCACTAATTTTTGCATCAATGGCAGGTCTCTTTGCTGAGCGCTCAGGAGTTGTTGATATTGGTCTTGAAGGAAAATTACTGATGTCCGCTTTCATTGCAGCAAGTGCTGCTGCGGTATTTGGCTCGCCATGGATTGGATTATTGGCTGGTATCTTTGCCTCTTCAGTGTTAGCAATGGTGCATGGTTTTGCCTCAATTACTTACAAAGGAAATCAGATAGTGAGTGGCGTTGCAATTAATATCTTAGCTGCTGGACTTACTATGATTCTTAGCCTAGCTTGGTTTAAAAAGGCTGGTATTACTCCTACTTTGAAAAATGACCAGAGGTTCCTTTCAATCGATTTTCCTGGCCTTGAGCTAATGGATCATATTCCGGTTCTAGGTGTTATTTATCGAGAGTTAATTAGTGGACACAATATTCTGGTTTACCTTGCCTTTGCAATTGTGCCGATGGTTTGGTGGGTCGTCTATCGAACTCGCTTTGGTCTCAGGCTAAGAGCTGTTGGTGAAAATCCAAAGGCTGTTGATACTGCTGGAATCTCTGTTGAGTCTCTTCGCTATAAGGCGCTTTTGATTGGAGGAATATTGTGTGGGATTGGTGGTGTATATCTTGCTACAGCTTACAACGCCCAGTTTGTCAAAGATATGACTGCTGGAAGCGGATTTATTGCTCTTGCTGCTCTTATCTTTGGTAAATGGCATCCTTACAAGGTCCTTGCAGCATGCTTCTTGTTTGCTTTTTTAGACGCTATCTCGATCAGGCTTCAGGGCATCATTATTCCCGGTGTTGGAGAAATCCCTGTTCAACTTATTGAGGCTACACCATACATCCTGACAATCATTCTATTGGCTGGCTTTATTGGCAAAGCCGTCCCTCCTAAAGCCTCAGCTCAACCTTACATTAAGGAGTTATAAAGATGAGTGAAGAAAGCTATATTTCAGCTACAAAAGAGGCCATGAGTAAAGCTTATGTACCCTATTCTAATTATCCTGTTGGTGTATTAATCATAACCGACAAAGGGAATGTATATTCAGGTTGTAATGTTGAAAATGCAAGCTACCCCCTTGGAAATTGTGCTGAGGCGTCAGCCATTGCAGCAATGGTTATGGGTGGAGAGACAAAGATCAATCAAATTTATGTGATGACAAAAAACGATGAAGGTGGAATCCCTTGTGGTGGTTGTAGGCAAAGAATTAGAGAGTTTTCAGATTCAAATACACAAATAATTATGTGCTCTCCAGATGGCATTCAAAATCGTATGAATTTATCTGAACTTCTCCCCCAATCATTTGGACCGGAGCACCTTTAATGAGTCAAGTACAAGATTGTGTTGATATTATCAATCAACATATTAAAGACTTTAAACCTCAAATTGGACTTATTCTTGGTTCAGGGTTAGGTCAATTTTGTGACAACATAAAAACTCAGGTGAGCCTTGATTTCAATGACTTGCCAGGGTTTCCTATTGCCGGTGTTGGGGGCCACGCAGGCAAGCTTTTGTTTGGTGAAATTGAAGGAACTAAGGTTGTTATCATGCAAGGCCGAGCCCATTATTATGAGCAGGGTCAGGCTAACATTATGGCTGTAGCTATACAAACATTGTGTGCAATTGGCTGTGAAAGCCTAGTCTTAACTAATGCTGCAGGGAGTACTGTTATGGAGGCATCGCCAGGAAGTGTAATGCTAATAACGGATCATATTAATATGACAGGCGTATCTCCCCTGTTTGGGGCTGAAGGTAATGAGCGGTTTGTTGATATGGTTGATGCGTATGATCCACAATTAAATAATGATATGCGTAGATCCGCATCTAAAAACAATATCAGTCTCCATGAAGGAGTTTATGCATGGTTTAGTGGGCCTCAATTTGAAACTCCAGCTGAAATTAACGCAGTAAAAGTGCTTGGTGCTGACGCTGTAGGCATGTCAACTGTTCCAGAGGTAATTTTGGCACGCCATCAAGGTATTCGTCTATGCGCACTCTCAGTAATAACGAATTATGCAGCTGGAATGGGTGATACTAAAATAAGTCATGAACAAACAATTGCTTTTGCAAATAAGGCAACAGATACAGTGGAAAAAATCTTGATTTCGTATCTAAAAAATCAGTAATATGGATTGAGTATGAAGACTAAAACAAAATTAACTGATAATCTTGATTCTTTAAAGGACAACAAAGTAATCAATTTGGTCGACTCAGACCAAATTGAAGGGCACAAAGACAACATAAGAAACCCTGGTATAGACTTCAAGCTTGATAAAATCTCAAGTATATCCATTAACAGGAGTGCTGTAGAGAGGCGTTGCAGTAATTATGGTACTCGCCGAAGCATTAAAAAAGATAAGCAAGCTGCTTGGCTTCTTAAGGCAATCAGTCTAATGGATTTAACTACACTTTCTGGTGATGATACAGAGGCACGTGTAAGGCGCCTTTGTAGCAAAGCAAGGCAGCCCATTAGTACAAATCTTGAAAAGGAGCTAGGTGTTAAGTCTTTAAACTTAAGTGTCGCTGCTGTCTGTGTTTATCATGATATGCTTAGTGCAGCTAAAAATGCAATCAAGAATACAAATATTAATCTTGCTGCAGTCTCTACAGGCTTCCCTGCAGGACTCTCACCGCTTCCTCTCAGACTTCAAGAAATTGAATACTCTGTAGACTCTGGCGCTAACGAAATCGACATCGTTATAAGCAGAAGGCATGTATTAGAGGGAAACTGGGAAGCATTGTATGAAGAAGTTAAACTTTTTAGAGAAAAGTGTGGTGACGCTCATATGAAAACAATATTAGCTACTGGTGAGTTAGGTAACCTGACCAACATTGCAAAAGCTTCTCAAATTTGTATGATGGCTGGTGCAGACTTTATAAAAACATCGACTGGAAAAGAGCCTGTCAATGCAACCCTTCCTGTCAGTCTGGTTATGACTCGAATGATCAGAAATTTTTATAGTGAGACGGGTATTAAAATTGGCTTTAAGGCAGCCGGTGGAATCAGCGATACTAAGACTGCACTTTTGTATATGACAATGATTAAAGAAGAGTTAGGTAGACGCTGGCTAGAGCCTGATCTATTCAGATTTGGTGCATCCAGCCTTCTTGGTGATATTGAGCGTCAGTTAGATCACTTTTCATCTGGATTCTATTCAGCACCATATCGTCATCCAATAGCATAGGACTTAAATATGACACTTTTGAAATCTTTTGAAGACCTTGATTATAGTGAAGCACTTGAAAGCAATAAGGAGGCACAGGCTTGGCTTGAAAGTAATAATCGCCGATTTGGTCAGCTGATTAATGGCAAATTTGTCACCTTAAATAATGCTAAGCTAATTGATAGCTTAAACCCATCTAATGGTGAGTTATTGGCTCATATTGAAATTGCAAACTCAGATCAACTAGAATCTGCTGTTAAGTCAGCTAGAAAAGCTCAACCTGCCTGGGAAAAGCTGGGAGGACATGGGCGTGCAAAAGTTCTTTATGCCTTAGCAAGATTAATTCAAAAACACGCAAGACTTATATCTGTTTTAGAAACGCTTGATAATGGCAAACCCATTCGAGAAAGCCGAGATATTGATATTCCTCTTGCAATTAGACATTTTTATCACCATGCTGGATGGGCTCAGCTTCAAGAAAAAGATTTTTCGAGTTATCAGTCGATTGGTGTTGTTGCACAAATCGTACCCTGGAATTTTCCATTATTAATGCTCTCTTGGAAGATTGCCCCAGCACTTGCTATGGGAAATACAATTGTCTTCAAGGCAGCCGAACAAACCCCGGTTACAGCGATGTTTTTTGCACACCTATGTGAAGAGGCTGGGATACCTCCTGGCGTCATTAACATGATCAATGGAGATGGAATTATTGGTGCTGAACTTGCTGCACACACGGGTGTTGATAAGGTTGCATTTACTGGCTCAACTGCTGTGGGTCAGTCCATCAGAAAGAGTACCGCTGGCCAAGGAAAAAAGCTTACTCTGGAGCTTGGTGGAAAATCAGCTTTTATTGTGTTTGAAGATGCCGATCTTGATGCTGCTGTTGAGGGCTTAGTTGACTCCATTTGGTTTAATCAAGGTGAAGTATGTTGTGCTGGTTCGAGGTTACTTGTTCAGGCTGAAGTAGCTGAAAAGCTTCACTTAAAAATCAAGAGAAGAATTAAACAGTTAAGGCTGGGTAAACCATTAGATAAGTCGACAGATTTAGGAAGCCTGGTGAGTAAAACTCAATTTAATAGAGTCAGTAAAATGGTGGAAGAAGGCTTGAATCATGGTGGTGAAATCTATCAAGCGTGTGATATTGATTCAAAAGGAAACTATTACCCTCCTACTCTGATTACCGATGTTGACTCAAGTCACCCTCTGGTTCAGGAAGAAATTTTTGGCCCTGTACTTGTTTCTATGACCTTTAGAACACAATCTGAAGCGGTAAAACTTGCAAATAACAGTCGCTATGGCTTGGCAGCCAGTGTTTGGAGTGAAAATATAAATCGAGCCATGGATGTAGCACCTAAAGTCAAGGCTGGTGTTATCTGGATTAATTGTCACAACCAGTTTGATGCATCATGCGGGTTTGGTGGTGTAAGAGAATCAGGGTTTGGGCGCGAAGGTGGCAAAGAAGGTCTTTACGAATATCTTAAACCCAAAGGCTTACAGTCTTCAGATAAAACCTCTTCAAGTTCAGTTTCAGCAAAACCTAAGAATAATGTAATTGATCGTACTCTGAAGTTTTATATTGGCGGTAAGCAAGTCAGGCCTGATGGCGGACACAGCCTTGCTACATATAATGCAGATGGAACTCATGCTGTTTATGTAGGATCTGGCAACAGAAAAGATATACGAAATGCAGTCAGTTCAGCCTCTAAAGCCTCATCCTGGGGTTCTCAAAGTGGACATGGAAGAGCTCAAATCATTTATTTTATTGCTGAAAACTTATCGATTAGAGAGTCTGAATGGATTCAACGTCTGGTGACTTTGTGTGGCGTTTCAAAAAAACAAGCTAAAGCAGAATTTGATGAAAGTGTTAGTAGGCTTTTTAGTTATGCAGCTTGGGCTGATAAATATGACGGTGCTGTGCATAATGCACCATACCGGGGCGTGACTATGGCACTTCCTGAGGCAATTGGAGTTCTTTCCCAAATTGCCCCAGAAGAAACACCTCTTCTTTCTACAATATCATTGATTGCTCCTGCAATAGCCATGGGCAATAGAGTTGTTCTTGTTCCGAGTGAGAGGTTTGCTAGCGTTGCTCTAGAGTTAGTTCAAGTATTTGAGACTTCGGATGTTCCTGGTGGCGTTATTAATATTGTCAGCGGTAACAAACGAGACCTCGCTGAGCAGCTTGCAGGTCATGCTGAAGTGGATGCAATGTGGTGTTGGGCGGACCAAGAAACACTCACATCCATAGAAACAATTAGCGCAATGGATCTCAAAAGGTTATGGGTTCATCATGATGGAGACAGAGACTGGCTAGATCCCTGCCAAGGTGAAAGCTTAGAATTTTTGAGAAATGCCACAGAAGTAAAAAATATTTGGACACCTTACGGCGACTAAAATTAGATCAATGAGTGAATTATTCCTGCCCCAAGAATTGATCAGAAAAAAGCGTGATGGTATCACTCTAAGTGATCCTGAAATCGGCTTTCTTGTTCAGGGTATAAGTGATGGAAGTTTGACAGATGCTCAGCTTGGTGCATTCGCAATGGCTGTATTTAAATGCGGCATGTCTATGGATGAACGTGTTGATTTGACCCGTCATATGATGAACTCAGGAGACACCCTTCAATGGAGTCAGCTTCAGCTAGATGGTCCAGTCGTTGATAAACACTCAACGGGAGGAGTGGGAGATAAAATAAGCTTAATGCTTGCGCCAATTGTTGCTGCTTGCGGCGGTTATGTACCTATGATTTCAGGTCGTGGACTGGGCCATACTGGTGGAACATTGGATAAACTAGAAAGTATTCCTGGCTATAATGGAACGCCAAACAATTCTAAGTTTCAATCCCTTGTTAAGGAAGTGGGTTGTGCCATTATTGGGCAAACTGCCAATTTAGCGCCTGCGGATCAACGCTTTTATGCAACCCGAGACGTCACAGCGACGGTTGAATCGATTGATTTAATTACTGCATCAATTTTATCCAAAAAGCTAGCCTCTGGACTCGATGCATTAGTTATGGACATCAAAACCGGTAATGGTGCTTTCGCAGCCGACTACAAGATGGCTCAAGAACTAGCTCAAAGCATTGCCAATGTATCGAGTCAATCTGGGGTCCCTACAAGCTGCCTAATTACGGACATGAATCAGGTTCTTGGGCACAGCGTTGGCAATGCTACTGAGGTGAGTGAGTGCCTAGATTTTTTAGTCAACCCTAAAGATGCAAACACTAGACTATTAAATCTAACGATTGAATTGGCTGCCTATATGCTTCAATTAAGTGGCCTAGAAAAAGATTTAGATGCTGCCAGAAAAAAATCTGAAGAGGCTCTATACTCTGGCAAGGCTGCATCAATATTTGGAAAAATGATTTTTGAGCTTGGTGGACCAATAGATTTATTAGAAACACCTTTCAAGCACCTTCCCCCGATGCCTGTTATTAGCTCAGTTAAATCTCAATCTTCAGGATATATCTCAAAGATTGATGTTCGTGCTGTTGGCTTGAGTATGATTCATTTAAAAGCTGGAAGAACGAAGTCTACTGATCCAATAGATCATGGCGTCGGCCTAAGTGAGATTGTTAGTGTCGGACAATGGATTGAGAAAGGAGATCCTCTTGCAATGGCACATTGTCGAGACAATGATCAATTAAGCTACCTTGATAAAACACTTCCATCCTTAATCAATCTGAGTGAGAATCAAACAAAAAATCCTGTTTTGATTCATGAAGTATTGAGCTCAACAGTAGACTCATCTCATGAATAGAGCAATTATCTTGGTGCTGGATTCGCTTGGACTAGGCTCTAGTGATGACGCTCATCTCTATGGTGATGAGGGGTCAGATACATTAGGGCACATTATCGAAGAATGTGCATCTGGAAATGCTGACAGCGATAGTCGTAATGGTCTCCTCTTCATACCTAATTTAATTCGATGGGGCCTTGGAGAAGCCGCTATAGCAAGTCGAAAAGAAAGCCTTCCAATTGATAGAGTTCAGCCTGAAGGCTCTTTTGGATATGCTAAAGAAGTAAGCGCAGGAAAAGATACGCCTAGCGGGCACTGGGAAATTTGCGGGTTGCCTGTTCCATTTGAATGGGGCGTATTCCCAAAGACCGAAAACTGTTTTCCTGAATCGCTCATTCATGCACTTATGGAAGAGGGACAAATCTCCGGTACTTTAGCTAACAAACACGCTTCAGGTACTAAAGTTATAGAAGAGTTTGGTGAAGAACATATCCGCTCGGGCATTCCTATTTGTTACACCTCTGCAGACTCAGTATTTCAAATTGCGGCCCATGAAGAACACTTTGGCCTCGAGAGGCTTTATAAATTATGTGAAGTCGCCAAACGCCTTGTCGATCCACTCAACATTACAAGAGTCATCGCAAGACCTTTTATTGGAAATTCAAAGGATGGCTTTAAAAGAACCTCTAATCGAAAAGATATAACGACACCGCCAAATGACTTGACACTTCTTGACCACATTATTGAGTCCAACGGCCAGGTTGTCTCGGTAGGTAAGATTGGCGATATTTTTTCTAATCAGGGTGTCAGCTACACTGTCAAAGCGCCTAACAATATGGGGCTAGTTGACCAGTTACTCTTAGAAATGAAAAAAGTTAATGAAGGTTTAATTTTTGTTAATCTTGTAGACTTTGATACTAATTTTGGCCACCGCAGAGACGTCTCTGGCTATGCTTCAGCGCTCGAAGAGTTGGATAAAAGAATCCCTGAAATTGAGTCTAGTCTTCAAAAAAATGACCTTGTTCTTATTACTGCTGATCATGGCTGTGACCCTACTTGGCCTGGAAGTGACCATACTCGTGAGCATGTTCCAGTAGTATTTTATGGCAGGTCAATTAAGACTAATAATTTAGGCAAAAGAGACACTTTTGCAGATATGGGTCAAACTATTGCGCATCACCTTCAAATTAAGCCCCTTGCTAATGGCAAAGTTTGTGAACTATAAAATGCAAAGCAGGATTAACAAGCTTCCAAAAATAGAACTGCATAGCCACCTAGAAGGGACTATTAAGCCAGAACTGGCTCATCAACTTGCAAAAAGAAATGCTATTTCACTGGACAACTGTCTATTTGATGACAATGGGGGTTATGCTTGGAGTAATTTTGCAAGCTTTCTTAGCGCGTATGATAGCGTCAGTTCTTGTTTAAGAAAAGGAGAGGACTATAGAGATATTACCTATAACTACCTTAAAGATTGTGCAGGCGAAAATGTCATTTATGCTGAAACTTTTATTTCACCTGATCACGCTGCAGAATGTGGAATCAGTTATGGAGATATGATTAAAGGTATCGCTCAAGGCATCGATGACGCTGAAAACGATTTTGAGATTATTGGACGCATTATTGTAACCTGCGTCAGGCACTTGGGTCCTGCCCAAGGGCTGAATGTAGTGCAAACAATGGTCAATAACCCTCACCCTTATGTTGTAGGCTTCGGTATGGGGGGTGATGAGAATGCATTCACGCTTGAGGAGTTTGCCCCGATCTTTAATGTAGCTGAGAAGGCTGGCTACCCTTGCACAGTCCATGCGGGTGAAATTTGTGGACCTGAGAATGTGTGGGATGCAATTAATTATTTGCCGGTAAGTCGAATTGGGCATGGCGTACAAAGTATCTTTGACGAAAAACTTTTGACTGCAATTGTTAATCGTAATATTCACCTAGAGATATGTCCTGGTAGCAACCTAGCGCTAGGTATTTTTCATGATTGGGTAGACCATCCCCTTCCAAGACTAATATCTAGAGGAATAAGCGTTAGTTTAAACTCCGATGATCCACCCTTTTTCCATACCACTGTTGGTCAAGAGTACCATGACAGTGCAAAAAACTTTGAACTTGGAGATGAAGTCTTAAAGAGTATTTCATTAATGGCCATGGAAGCTTCATTTGTAGACACTAAAACAAAATCTAAACTTGTTAATAAAATAAAGAATTTCTAAACTAGAATTTTCTAAATCGAAAGTTAAAAAACCCTATAATATTTATGTATTAAGTTTCGGAATCCTAATATGTCAATTGCAAAAAAATATATCACAGCTGATGAACTTCTTCATGACTCCTTTAAACTTGGAGTTCAAATTCATAATAGTGGCTTTAAGCCAGACTTTATTGTTGGAGTCTGGAGAGGAGGAACCCCGGTTGGCATAGCAATCCAAGAGATACTCGCTTATCTAGGAAACGACTCTGATCACATCGCAATCAGAACATCATCCTATTACGGCATTAACCAACAATCAAAAGAGGTGAGAGTGCACGGTATCGACTACCTCATAAGTCACATGAATGCAGAAGACAAATTACTCATTGTTGATGACGTTTTTGACTCTGGAAGAAGTATTAAAGCCATACTCGATACACTTCATGAAAAATCGAGAAAAAATATTCCTCATGATATACGCATGGCAATGCCTTGGTATAAGCCTGAAAGAAATATTATAGATGTTGAGCCTGATTATTATGTTCATGAGACAGATGATTGGCTTGTTTTTCCCCACGAAATGGATGGACTTTCTGAAGAAGAAATCTTCGAAAATAAAGAAGGAATGAAGGAAATCTTATCTCAAGTTAAAAAGTAAGGCGACTAGCTGCCTAAACCTTTAATTACATCCCATAGGCCATAAAAGATAGCGAGCCATATTAGTCCCTTTATAAGAAAAAATAGAAAAGGCAATACTATTAATAGCCATTTATTTTTAATGCGTTTTTTGAGGAATTTAATCATGAAAATGGCAAGCAACGCTATGGCTTGTTGAAGATTCTATAAAATTCGGCTTTTCTTTTGAGCAAATCTCTTTCGCTTTATGACACCTGGTTCTGAATACGCAGCCTGAAGGGGGATTGATTGGTGAAGGCAAGTCACCCTCTATTAAAATTAATTCTTTATTTTTTTCAATATTAGGGTCTGGAATTGGGACAGCAGAAATCAATGCTTGGGTGTAAGGATGACTCGGATTTTGATAAATCTCATTACTGTTTGCAAGCTCCACCATATTTCCCAAATAAAGCACCATAATTTTTGTGCTGATATGCTTCACAACACTTAAATCGTGAGCAATAAATATGAGTGCCAAATCCATCTCTTGTTGTATATCCATCAGCAAATTGACAACTTGTGCTTGGATCGAGACGTCAAGAGCTGAGACTGGTTCATCACAAATAATCAGCTTTGGTTTTAATATTAATGCTCGAGCTATTCCAATCCTTTGGCATTGTCCTCCTGAAAATTCATGTGGATATCTATTCACAAGATTATCGAGAAGGCCTACTTTATTCATCACATCGCTCACCCTCAACTTTACATCAGATTCAGATGTTTTTGGGTAGTGCGTTCTTAGAGGTTCAGCAATAATCTCTCCAATATTCATCCTGGGATTAAGGCTAGCCAAAGGGTCTTGAAAAATCATTTGGATTTGTTTGCGATATTGCCTTGTTTCAGAATCACTGAGACTTAGAAGGTCATTTCCAAGCCAGAGGACTTTTCCAGATTCAGCCGGAACCATCTTAACAATAGCTCTTGCCAGTGTAGATTTGCCACATCCAGACTCTCCAACAATGCCTAACGTCTCTCCTGCATTCAAAGTGAATGAAATGTTATTGACTGCTTGAAGTTTTTTTGGTTTTGTCCAAGGCATATCACCCTCAGAACTAACATCAAAGTTTACCTTTAAGTTTTTTACCTGAAGAATTGTCTGATCACTCATACTATTTTCTCTATTTCAATATGACAAGCCCTGAAATGATCACCCTTATCTACATTAGATAAAATAGGAGATACGTTTGAACACTCATCATTTGAGTAGTTACATCTTGGTGAGAATGGACAGCCCTCAGGAGGTTTCATCATGTTCGGAGGATTTCCAGGAATGGTGATTAACCTCTCCTCTGAATCATTGAGCCTTGGAACAGCGCTCATTAATCCCTGGGTATAAGGATGTGTTGGCTTTGAATATATATTTTCTGTTTTACCAATCTCCATAATTTCACCGCCGTACATAACCAGCATATCATCGCTATTACCAGCAACGACTCCTAGATCATGGGTAATTAAAATAATAGACATTCCAAACTCTTTTTGAAGATCTGACAGAAGCTGCATTATTTGAGCTTGAACTGTAACATCGAGCGCAGTTGTAGGTTCATCTGCGATAAGTAGTTTAGGTCGACATAATAACGACATAGCAATCATCACGCGCTGCCTCATTCCTCCCGAGAATTCATGAGGATACATTCTAATTCTATTTCCTGCATCGGGTATTCTGACAGAATCCAACATACTAATTGACTGCTTAAGTGCGTCTGTCTTTGACAGTCCTTGATGATACATTAGAACTTCAGTCATTTGATCGGAAACTCTGACATAGGGATTAAGGCTCGTCATTGGATCTTGAAAAATCATGGCAATTTTTTCTGCACGAATCTTATTCAATTTCTGATTGGAGAGATTAAGAATTTCTACACCTTCAAACTTAACGCTTCCAGTTGCGCTTCCGTTATGATCCAAAAGCCCGGTCATTGCAAAGACAGTTTGACTTTTGCCACTCCCTGATTCACCAACAATGGCTAAAATTTTTCCTTCTTCAACTGAAAAGTTGACATCATTGACAGCGTTGACTATGCCGTCAGCGGTTTCAAACCTAACCTTTAAATTACTGACCTCTAATAAACTCATTTAGAACTACCTTTCCTTAGGGTCTAGCGCATCACGAAGACCGTCACCAATAAAATAAAAACAAAAAAGGCTGACAACAAAAAAAGCTAACGGAAAGAGGAGCTGCCATTCAGTGTCATAACTGATCGTTCCTGATCCCTCTTTAATTAAGGCACCCCAACTGGTAGAGGGCTCCTGGACTCCCAGGCCTAAGAACGAAATAAAGCTCTCTGCAAGTATAATTCCAGGAACCAATAAGGTTGCATAGACAGCGACAATACCCAAAAGGTTAGGAACAATATGACGCGTTATAATCTTAAAGTCACTGACGCCAGTAACCTTTGCTGCTTCAATAAACTCTTTGTTCTTTAGATTTAGGGTTTGGCCACGAACAATTCTGCTCATATCAAGCCAAGACAGCAGTCCAATGCCGATAAACAGCATCCCAATAGATCGTCCAAAAACGACAAGAAGAAGTATTAGAACAAACATGTATGGAATGGACATTAATATATCGACAATTCTCATCATGATTTGGTCTGTTTTGCCCCCCAAATATCCAGAGGTAGCTCCGTATAGTGTCCCTACAATCACTGCGACTGATGCACCTAAAACTCCCACCATTAATGAGATTTGTGTGCCCTGAATAACTCTTGAATAAAGATCTCGACCAAGGTCATCTGTTCCAAAGTAATGACCACTCTCAATGGAGGGCATACCAACTCTAGCTGCTGAGCCCATTGCATTCCAATCGATCTGCTCATAGCTCCAAACAGCAAAGTAAGGTCCAATAAAGGAAAAAGAAACAATTGCTAATAAAACGAATAGGCTTATAGTCGCCGCCTTGTTTTGAATAAAACGTATCCTGGCATCTTTCCAAAGAGAGCGACCAGCTCCTGACTCAGAGAAGTTCTCAGCCATATCTTTAATCTTTTTTTTATTCGCCACTATCATTCAATTAATACCTTATTTTTGGATCTATCCAGGCATACAATAAATCAGCAATCAAGCTAAATAAAATAGTAAGACCACCAACCACAATTGTTATTCCCATCATGACGGAGTAGTCACGATTAAAAGCAGCATTAACAAAAAAGTAGCCCATCCCGCCTGTAGAAAAATATATATCAATAAGAACTGAACCTGTAATCAATCCAACGAATGCTGGACCCAAGTATGAGATAACTGGAAGAAGTGAAGGCTTTAAAACATGCCTAAAGAAAATCACCTTGGTTGGGAGACCTTTAGATTTAGCTGTTCTGATGTAGTTTGTATTTAACACTTCGAGCATCGATGATCGAGTAATTCGAGCAATGGAAGCCATATAGCTTGTCGAGAGTGCAATCACTGGCATAACGAGGTATTCCCATGAACCACCATTCCAGCCACCTCCAGGCAGCCAATCTAGCCAGAGTGTAAAGACAATAATTAAAAGTGGTGCCATCACAAAATTAGGGAGGACTTGCGCTCCAATAGAGACTCCTACGGCCAGGTAATCTATCCAAGTATTTTTACGAATTGCAGCTATAGCACCCAATGGTATTCCAACGCCAATAGCAGCAATAAATGACCAAAAACCGTACTTCAGGGTAATAGGAAAACCATGTCCAATAATCTCATTAACAGTTCTGTCGTGATATTTATAGGAAGGTCCAAAATCAAATTCAGTGATGATGCCTGATAAATAATTAATCATTTGCCGCCATATTGGCTGATCTAAGCCGTATTTAGCCTCTATATTAGCAAGAACCTGAGGGGGTAATGGTCTCTCAGAGGTAAAGGGGCCGCCTGGCGCAGCATGCATCAAATAGAAACTCACTGCAATTAGGATTAGAAGTGTTGGTATGGCAATTCCAATCCGCTTTATTATGTAGTTAATCATTTACGAAATAGGCATGTAAATATTTAAAGAATTATTGTACCGTACAAACAAAAAAAAGCACCACACAATCACTGTGTGGTGCTTTATTTTTTTTAGAACTAAATGTTACTTCGCAACCTTGTAAAGGTTACGAGAATATATGTTCTGTTCTACGTTGTTATAAGGCCAACCTTTAACGTTAGTCTTAAGCATAAACACACCTGCATAGTGATAAATTGGAATCACTGGCATTTCATTCGCCAAGATTTCCTCTACACGCGTGTAATTAGACGATGCATCATCCATAGTTCTTGCATCTAACATTAAAGAGTCTACTTCAGCATTGCTGAATTTACCATCGTTATAGCCAGATGGTGAAGTAAGCAGATCTAAGAATGTTGAGGCTTCGTTATAGTCACCACACCATGCGCCACGAGCTAACTCAAAACCTTGAGCACCACGTGTTTTCAAGAATGTCTTCCATTCTTGATTCGCTAAAGTAACTTCTGCACCAAGCACCTCTTTCCACATTTGTTGAGCTGCAATTGCAATCTTCTTATGTCCTTCAGAAGTATTGTAGATGTACTCAAAGCTCAAAGGGTTATCAGCGCCATAACCTGCTTCAGCAAGAAGCTCTTTTGCTTTAGCTTCACGCTCATCTTGAGACATTTGGCCAAATGCTACTGGTGGCACTTCAAATCCAGCTGTTGCACCAGGCGTGAATGTGAACGCATTGATTTGTCCTGCTTGCAAGATTTTCTCAGTGATAACTGAACGATCGATTGCGTGTGCAAGAGCTTGACGAACTCTAACATCTTTAAAAGCCTCTGGTCCACTATCAGACAAGTTAAATGTCATATAGTAATTACAAAGTCTTGGGAACGAAGTCGCTTCATCAGGATAGTCCTGCTTCAAGCGAATGTATTGACCAGAAGGAACAGTACCTTTGTCAAGTTCATTAGCTAAATAACGTGTGAAATCAACGTTTTCATCATTAATCACTAAAGCGACAACTTTTTCTAGAATGGTTGCATTGTTATTCCAATATAACGGGTTACGCTCACGAACTGAACGTTCATTAGGAATATGCTCTGTTAATACGTATGCACCGTTAGACACAATATTTTCAGGCTTAGTCCAGTCATTTCCAGAAGTTCTAACTATCCACTCAGGCGAAGGGAAAGTAGAAGAGTGAGTCGTCATTGCTGCAAAATATGGCAATGATGAAGTCAGTCTTACTTCAAGTGTGTGATTATCTAATGCAGTAACACCTAAAGCTTCAGGTGCAGCATCTCCCGACATGACATCACCTACATTTTCAAGCGCCATAATTTCAGCGAACCAAGAATAAGGTGAAGCGGTGGCTGGATCAGCAAGTCGTCTCCAAGCATAGACAAAGTCATGCGCAGTTACAGGGTTACCATCCGACCACATCGCGTTATCACGAAGTGTAAATGTGTATACATCTTTAGCATCATTGGTTGTATAGCCAGTAGCAACACCTGGTACAAGATTACCGTCAGCATCTTGATTCATTAAACCTTCAAAAAGGTCACGAACAATGTCAGCACCTGACACGTCTTCAACAATTTGTGGATCTACCGAAGTAAATTCGTCCAACAAACTATAAGTAAATGTCTGGTCTTCGGCAAGAGTTTCTCCTGTTACTGGGTGTGTCGCTGCAAATACTGATGATGAAGCAAACAAAGCCAATACAAAACCCGTAGCCAAAGATTTTGGCAAATAGTTCATATTTCTCTCCTTAATATTAAAAAAAACAATAATCCTTCATAATTGAATGAGGACTACACAAAGTTTATACTTTTTTGTATTAATATTGTGATTTTTTTAATGATATCTGAATATTAATCGCTAGAAATGTTTATCAATATTTATAGATTTTTCATTTCCAAATGAATCTACACTGATTTGATACCCTCCTTTGGTAATGTAAAAAGGCTCCTTTCCACTTAGTTTTCTATTCAAACTCTTAAGTCGGTTAAGGATAGATTTGCCATTAGAAATAGATGTATTATTGTCCTTCAGATTGACCACTTGATAGTTCATATCATGGGTAAATGAATCTAACCTCATAGATCCATAAATCAATAATTTGCCTACTCCAAGGGTAATCATAAGCAGATTTATAATTAGTAATAATATAATAATATAGCCCAGTTTATCTCTTTTAATCCATAGTAGAATTAACAAACAAACAATAAAACCAATAATATAAATAAACTGATTAAAGAGCATTAATTACCAAACACCTAGATATAAAAAAACTTGCATCTCTGCAAGCTTTATAAGATATGGTGGGGCGTGAGCGACTTGAACGCTCGACCAGCGGATTAAAAGTTCTATATTTCACTTTACTTTCAATTCACTCAAATTACCTAATACTATCTATTATAATGATTGTATAGGCATTTTACCAAAAACTTTATAACGTATTTTAATTAATTTTCCTTGCACTTCTTGTACCAAGACTGTACCAA
>Ga0257115_1000193_pt1 | contig 64884 bp, 53 predicted proteins | sample SI112_100mmetaG_FD_194465 | JGI IMG/M metagenome (GOLD analysis project Ga0257115, IMG submission 194465) | Marine microbial communities from Saanich Inlet, British Columbia, Canada - SI112_100m | ecosystem: Environmental > Aquatic > Marine > Inlet | place: Canada: British Columbia | collected...
TGAGTGCTTTGCCCTGTAATGTACTTCAGGAACTGTCAACGGCTCTCCTCTTTCGAGTGGCTCCCAGTCAGGACCAGTCTGTACTGTTGCTATAACTGAAGGCTCATCACCTACCTGAATAAAAGACAAACTGTTTGAGAAATAGTTTGCAGTGTACATAGTCTTACCATCCGGTGAAAGAGCAACTGAACTAGGGCCTAGACCCACATTAACTCTTGCAACAAGATAATCAATCATCAATGTCAGGTCATTCTTCATGTCATCAAGCTCTTCTTGAGTGCTTGAAACAACGATGTCCAACAACTTTGGCAGATCAAGGATTGTTATTCTGTGCATACTTCTAACACCAACAAAAGCATATTTTCCGTCAGGAGAAACAGTTACTCCGTATGGATTACCATCATAATTGTTATGCTCATCTAAAGGCATACTTGCAACCTTACCGCCTCTTTTAGTCTCTACAACAGCAAGGTTGTTAGAGAATATCTGAGCATTTTCAGCTTCACAAACAGGAAGCCAGTTCTTTGGCTGTTCCATTGTGACAAGTACATATGCTCCATCAGGCGTGTACTCTACACCCCTCAGGTTACAACTCTGATAGATATTTCTGTGCTCAACAACCCTACCTGTTGAAAGATCTACAAAATCAACTCCTCTGTTGATTTTACCAGTTGTATCCAGGACGACTGCAGCAGTTTTCCCATCAGGAGAAATTGCTATGTCTCTTGGACCATAATCAGTAGTTCTGATTTCACCAACCTTGCTGTTCATTGCGGTGTCAATAATATCAACAGTGTTCCACATACTACCTGAACAACAAACATATGCCTTAGAACCGTCTTTAGACAATTTAATACTGCATGGCCAATCACCAACCTTTATTGTCTTTACAACAGCCTTGTTGCCTACGTCAACAACTGACACAGTATCACTTTCAGCGTTACAGACGAATAAAGTACGACCATCCAATGTATAAACACTAGCTTCTGGCTGAACCTGTACAGGCACTTCACCAGTCACTTTTTTGGTCCTTACATCAACAAACGACACGCTGTGTCCCGACTGATTACTTATAGCCAACTCGCTACCATCAGGCGAAACTGCTACGTGGAATGGGGATGGATGCTCTGTCCTAACTCTTGTGCCCTGTATAAAACCAGCACCAGCACTTTGAACCAGTGCCAAGCACAGCATTCCCGCACCCAGGAATCCCAATATCCAAGCCTTTTTCATCATTCTTCACCTCCAAAAACATAAAATTATAAAAGTACTACATTAAAAATCTGGTTCATGCGGACATGTTCCAGACATTTTACAAACAGTTACAAGTTCTTCGCCGCAATCCGCACACTTACCATTCGAAAGTAAATGCTCCGCATACTCTTTCTTATGATCAATCTCAAAACCTGCACCTGGCATATCATACTCCTTGCCACATTTTTTGCAACCAAAATTAAGTTTTGCTCTGATTGCGGTACCTGTCAAATCGTCGTTGCATATTTCGCAAAAGCCGATATTAAAAGCGTAGCAGGCTTTAGAATTCTCGCATTTATCATTAACGCAATTATACTGAGTCCTAATGCATGACCAAGATTTTACCACCTTATGCTTCGCAATTTCTTCACCGTCTTTATGCTCCTCGGTATTCCAGATATATTTCAAATTGCCACATTCAGTCCAAGTAAATACCTCTTTACATTCTGTACACCAATTCAACAACTCGTTAACTTTCATCGGGCATGGCCCACCCTTTTCTGCCTTGGCGGTACTAAATTGGCTACCCATTAGCGCAACCATACATACAAATACTCCTAAACACAAAACCCTACCGAATCTTCTTTTCAATGTATTCAAGCCTTTACCTCCTTTCAAATTTTCCTTACGATTAATATCAAGATTTACATGTAAGCTAACCTACAACCGCATTCTGCGTGCCATAACACTACATGTTTCAATATATCCCATAAACCCTTAAAACAAAAAGCTTTATTATAGATGCAACGTTGTTATGTTAAAAAATTGTAAAAAAAACTGGCTTATTTCTACCAATACCTGATATCTAATTGTCAGCTATCTACCATCAAGTTTAGTAATGTCAATTTACTTGCCGCTAATTACTAGCATATTTCTCCAGCCGGTATCTAAATGTTCCCCTACTAAGCCCTAGCAACTTAGCGGCCTTAGTTTTATTGTTCTTGCTTTTTTTCAATGCCTGCAAAACTAAGTGTTTCTCTAGCTCATCAATAGATATCCCTTCCGGCGGCAAATCAAAATTAATCATTTTATATGCTTTATCTTTGCCAGAGCTATAACCAGACATTGACTCTTTTACTAATGAAGCGGGAAGATGGCCTTCTGTCACAGTGTCTCCTTTACACAGTATGACAGCCCTTTCCATACAATTACGTAATTCCCGTACATTTCCGTCCCATCTGCTTGAAGCCAGAAGATTTTCAACATTTTTAGACATTCTCAATGACAGCTTGCCCATTTTCTCAGAAAATTGAGCTACAAAGCTTCGCGCAAGCTGCAAGACATCTTCAGGTCTTTCCCTGAGCGGCGGAATATTTATAGGAAACACATTTATACGATAATATAAATCTTCCCTAAATTGGCCCTTTTTAACATATTCTTCTAGATTTTTATTACTGGCGCATATTATACGCACGTCTACTTTTACTGTTTCCGAACCTCCAAGCCTTTCCAATTCGCGCTCTTCTATTAATCTCAGCACTTTGGCTTGAACAATTGGATTCATTTCCGAAATTTCATCGAGAAATAAGGTTCCACCGTTAGCTAATTCAAAACGACCTTTTTTGCACTTCTCCGCTCCGGTAAAGGCACCTTTTTCGTAACCGAATAATTCACTCTCCAGCAATGTTTCCGGTAAAGCAGCGCAGTTAATAGCCACTAATGGACCACCCTTCCTTAAGCTGTTAAAGTGGATTGCCCTTGCCACAAGCTCTTTTCCAGTACCACTCTCTCCATAAACAGTGACAGTAGAATCGGTCCTAGAGACATCACCAGCCAACAAAAGAACTTCAAGGATTTTAGGCGAATTGCCAATAATGTTACCAAAGTTGTAATGCGACTCTAATTCCTTTCGAAGGTACCTGTTTTCCATTGCAAGCGACCTCATTTTCAGAGCCTTTTCTACAGCAAGAGAAAGCGATTCACCTTCAAATGGCCTTATGATGTAATCAAAGGCACCCTCCTTCATTGAATCTACTGCGGTTTCAATAGATTCATCTCCAGTTACAACTATAACCGGTAACTCAGAATCCATAGCCTTAATCTGCTTCAGAAATTCCAATCTGCCCATTTTAGGCACTCTTAAGTCAGTAATGATCAAGTGCAGTTTTTCACGTTCAACAAAATCTACTATAGAAGTAAGGTCTTGTGCCTTAACAACTTCGATATTATCCATCTCTTCAAAAATAACTTTGACGTTGCGTATAATACGCTCTTCATCATCAGTTACCAATACCCTACTAACCATTACGAAGCACCCTCATATGACTAAAATCTCTTAATTTGTCAAAAAGCAAAAATACTGAATATATCATAATGAAGATGCTTGGTCAAATCCACAAATAGCCCGGCAAGTGAAACTATTACCGACGACAACATGAATCCAACCATGAGCAATCCAACAGTAAGAAGAGGCACACCCATCAGTCTGGAAATAAATTTCGCTCCAGAAGATGACGGCTGAACCCTCAAACCTTCTAATTTACCTTCCTGCTTCATTCTCTCATAGTAAGCGCCTCTTTCGTGCTTCACATGAGCCTCATCAATCTTACCCGTAAACATTGCTTCATCGGTAGGTATATTTTCAGGCAACATGTGTGTATGCAGGAAGTGAATTGAAAAAATAAAACCTGCTGCCAACAACGCTTCATATCTATGAGCAACCAGAGCTATGCTTGGCAAATCAACATAGCTTGCAACACTGGAAGGTATTAGTCTTGTAGATTGTACAGGAAACCAAAGAATATAACCTGTAACGGCCATAACCAAAGTACCCCACATGAGTGACAGATATTCAAATTTTTCCCAATATATATACCTTTCAAACTTGGGACGCTTACCCAGCCTGAAAAACCACAGAATATCTCCAAGAATATTCAACACATCCTTCGGTTGGATCAACAGGGAATCAGGCCCCCAAAACATCCCCCTATCTTTCCTAACAAGAGATTCAAAGGCCAGATATGCAAAATGCAGAAATGCTGCCACAAAAGTAAGGAGAGCACAAATCCTATGAATATTACCTGCCATAGGATAGCCACCCATAACTCCATATAGCCATTGACCCCATGCGTAATCTTTAAAGACCAGAGGCATACCAGTCAGCACCAACCCGAAAAAACTTATAATTGTAAGAGAATGGCCAAGTCGGTGAAACTTGCCAAATCGCATTAATGTTGAAGTATTGTTAGCCATGATCAGATTCGTTCTCCTTTCGATCGTCTAATATTGAGCCCAGCCATGAGAAAAGCATATGCGTACCAAACTGCGCAAATGTCACCACCAAAAGACCAACATACGCCAGAAAGAGAACAGTCAGTAGTGTTTGCGGACTCTTCACAATGGCCTTGATCTCCCCAGGATCTTTCCTGATATTTTTCAGAGCCACCAATGCCGACTTGTAATAGCCAACGTCTTTATAACCAGGATGCGCAACGTGTTTAACAAAACTATTGCCAGCACCTGGATGACATTTACCACAAGTTTCTTTAGCATTTTCCGCTCCCAGGGTAGATTCCTGGTTAGTTGAATTAAGTATAGTATGCTGACCGTGACAATCGACGCATGTTGCTATATCCAAACCTACATATCCCATTGCAGTAACCTGCCCATGAAGATTATTCCGATAAGACCGGTAGTATGCTTCATGACAACCTCCGCATTTTTCTATTGTATCCCCCCGGTGCTCTAGATTATCAGCACGAGGAGTATTCATCTTTGATTTTTGTCCTGTATGGCAGTATTTACACGTAGGCAACTGCACACCCTTTTCCTGCATCAAACTTGCATGGCTACCTTCAAGGAATGTCGCAGCCGGATCATCATGACAGAACGTCACACAATCCACAGGCTGCAAGTTTGGATAATGCTCCCCCTCAGAGTCTTCCAGATCTGCATGACAGTCAATACAGTAAAAATCCTCACCGCCGTGAGCCGACGCGTGATACTCCTTCTCATCAACAACCATTGACACAAGCTCAACCTCGCCAGTAACATGATCCACCCTCACTTTGGAATCTACAACTGAAGCGTCTGTATGACACTCCATACAATCACTATTTTCCTGCGCAAAAAGGTTTTTTGATGAAAAAGAAGAAATGAAAATAAGACATGAAATAAAGCATGAAATGATTATAAGCTTACAAATTTTACTATCTTTAAATACTCCTACTGTTGTTTTTGACAAAGATACCACTTTATGATCTCCTCCTCTTGATTGAAAGAAAGATAGTACTTTTATGTAGTGGGCAAACGTCACTCCAACAAACACCTTCTACTACCAGCATATTAACAAAAGCTTCCCCCCTTCATATTCTGAAGGGGGGAACAAAACTTCGGCTTTCTAAATTGCTAAAATACAAACTCAAATCTACTATTTTATAATACCAACCTCTAAAGAAATAAAACAATTATTTATTTAGCATTAGGCGGTTTTTTCTTAAACCAAGGATCCTGCTCTATATATCCCTTCCATTTCTTCTTATCAGCAGCAGACATCTTAGCAAGCACATCGTCTATTGCATCATGATCCCTATGATCATCTCTCTTAATATAACTCTTAGTGAAGAGCCTATCCTTACCCTCGCCATTCTTCTTACCTTCGCACTTAGGGCATTTATTCTTGGATCCTGCATCTTCCCAGTGACACTGCAAGCACTGCTCTTTTAATACCTTGGTATTGATTCCAGCTACTACCATACCCGCATCGTACTGGGCCTGTCTAGCAGCCACCGGATCATCTTTTAGCAGCTTTTTAAACGCGTCCTTACCTTTACCTTTGAAATTCTTCTTGACCTTTATATAACCCTCACCAGGGCCATGACACGCTTCACAACCAACGTTTTCAATAAAATCCTTACTACCCTGTTTAGACTTGCCCTTCTTTATCTTCATACCTAATCCGGTAGCATGACACTTCAGGCACTCAGGATTACTCTTATCAGCATCTTCCAATCTACTGAAAGTATTATAATGCTGATTCTTCATCTTCTTATATTCTTCACCTTCAAAACAACCTTTAGACATATGACACTTACAACCTGAATTACTCATGAATTTCCACTTCTGCTTTGCACCAAAACTCTGGCTACTTTGAAATATCACAAGCGATAAAGATATAGCCGCAAACGTCATAACAAATTTTCTTAAATTAAGGCCAAACATGTTGTAGCTCCCTTCTCATTATCTTAAAATATGCTGTCAATAATTAATCCTCTTGAACGCCTAAAAAACACCATAATAGCCAAAACATAAGACTTCAAGAGGTGGAATTTTATCAAGACACTTTTGTTGTGTCAAGAAAAAACTAACCATTAAATACCTATCATTTTACAAACTTGAAAATCCCGGCAATAGAGCGATTTTTTATAAAGTCTTCCTAGAAGCAAGTAGAGATACTTGGCAAGATCCACATTAAAATCCCCACGCTTTTCTAATATTGCTATTTTAGAACGAATATGACACGCTAAAAAGCCAGAAAACCTCACCTTACAACCACTTTTTATCGAATTCTATCTAAATTATTATTTATCACCAATGAGATTTTCAACAAAGTGAGTATCAACTTCGCCAGTAGCAAACCTTGAATCCGAGATGACTTTAAGGTGAAGTGGTATTGTGGTCTTAATACCTTCAATCCGGTACTCACTTAAGGCCCTTTTCATACAGGCAATTGCATCCTCTCTACTATTTTTATGTACTATCAATTTGCCTAACAAAGAATCATAATATGGAGGCACCTCGTATCCTGTGTAAACATGTGAATCAACCCTGACACCTTTACCTCCGGGAGCATTACACATTGTAATCTTGCCGGCATGAGGCCTAAAACCGTTGTCAGGGTCTTCAGCATTTATCCTGCACTCAATTGCAACCCCCTCGCATTTTATCTTCTTCTGGCGCAAATTTAATCTCTCGCCACTGGCAATCCTGATTTGCTCTTTTACCAAATCAATCCCCGTAAGCATCTCCGTCACAGGATGTTCAACCTGAAGCCGGGTATTCATTTCTATAAAGTAATGCTTACCTTCTGCATCCACTAAAAACTCTACGGTGCCAACATTTGTATAACCAACTGCCTTTGCAAGCTTTATAGCAGATTTACAAATATCTTCACGTAATTGATCCGATATATTCGGTGCTGGCGACTGCTCCACTAACTTCTGATGCCTTCTTTGAATTGAACAATCTCTCTCACCAAGATGTACTATATTACCATATTTATCTGCAACTATCTGAACTTCAATATGACGCGAAGGTTCTATATATTTCTCCATATAAATAGAAGAGTTATTAAAAGCCACTTTTGCTTCTCGCTGAGCAACCGCTAGAGCATTGACCAAACTTATATCGTTATGAGCAACCCTCATACCTCTCCCACCGCCTCCAAATGACGCTTTTATCAAGATAGGATAACCTATTTTGTGAGCTACCTCCACAGCCTGCTGTTGGTCATCAATAGTAGATTCACTACCAGGAATCACCGGTATCTTGTTTTCGATTGCTATATTTCTAGCCATTGTTTTATTACCCATTTTATTCATTACATCGGAACTCGGCCCAATAAAAACAATGTTGGAAGATTCACATACTTCAGCAAAGTGACTGTTTTCCGCCAAAAAGCCGTATCCCGGATGTATCGCCTCTATATCCGTGATCTCAGCAGCACTGATAATACTTGGAATATTCAAATAACTTTCTGCTGAGTCACCAGGGCCAATACAAACATGTGCATCTGCAAATTCCAGATATAACGCGTCTTTATCGGCCTTTGAGTATACGGCAACGGTTTCAATACCAAGCTCTTTACAGGTTCTTATTATCCTTAGGGCTATTTCACCCCTATTTGCAACTAAAATCCTGGAAAACATAAGCTACGTAGACCTTTCCCAATCTTCACATTTTTCGTATAGTACATATGTAAGAAGAACTATATTTTTTTATCGAAAAATATTTTTTCTAAGTTTCAAAGAATAAAACGCCGGATTTGATTATACTTGTGTCGCCTACTATTATTAATTGTGCGCAACAATATTGGCTTACTTTCACGCAATCAAAATGCAAGGCCACACGAACTGTACGTTTAGGCAGGTGCCTTGTTATACATTTCTTTTAAATTTATATTGGCCAAGTTCTTCTATTTCAAGCGTTTAGCAAGAAAAAATTAGGTTTATTACCCATTTTACTCTTCAGATGCTTCAACACTAAAAAGAGGCTGTCCATACTCAACAGCAGTACCATTTTCCACCAATATCTCAACAATTTTTCCTTTTGTCTCTGCTTTAACTTCGTTCATGATTTTCATTGCTTCAATGATACAAACAACTGTCTCTTCGCCAACCTCATCTCCAACAGCTACATAAGGCTCTGCACCCGGAGCACTGGTATAAAACGTACCAACCATTGGAGCAACAACCTCAGAGATATTTGATTCACTCTGTGATGTTAAGTATTGTGTTGGACTTTCCGGCAATGAAGACTTAACATCTGGCAGATGAATACTCGTCTGTATCGCATCCTGGCTATTCCTTTTTAAACGTATTTTGGTTGATTCTTCCTCAACCTCCATTTCGGCAAGACCATTTTCATTCATTAACAAAATTAAGTTTTTTACTTTTTCTATTAGATCCATTTTAACACTTTTCTTTATTTTCTATTATAACAAAGGCCCTATCCACCGCGTCCTTCGCATTTTCACACCTTATTATGCTGTCACTATAAACTTGTCCATCAAAAGAAGGTATTCTACCAGATAACTGTTCTAAATTCCAAGTACGAATACCAATTACGGGTTTCTTTTTTAGTAGCGCATAACTGATTTCCGAAAGAGTGCCCAGTCTGCCGCTTATGGCAATTATAGCATCTCCAGAATATGCAACCAGTATATTCCGTGCAAAACCCAAACCTGTCGGTAAAGCAATATCTATAAAAGGATTTGCACCGCCAGGATCTTCTCCTGGTAAAATCCCGATCGTAAGTCCGCCGCTCTCTTTAGCCCCTTTAGCAGCTTCAGCCATAACCCCACCGAGGCCACCACATATTAAAACCGCACCACGCGCGGCTATTTCCCTTCCCACTTCATTAGCAATTTTAGCGATTTGAGGACTTAACGCATCGCCACTTCCTATTACAGATATACAAATCTTTCTCGGCATTATCTATTTATTGGCAATTTTTTCTTCTAGCACAACAAAATCAATATCGGCAAGGAGATTCAGACAAAAACCAATTTCCACATTACTCTCACCAAGCACCCTCGCAAGTTTTTCAGCTTCTTTCTTAGTCAAGCCAATTGTTACCGCCGGCAATAACTTTCTCCGATTTACTACTAGCATACCTTCCTCCTTTGCACGAGCAGGGAGCACAATTGAAAAACCCTTATCGCGTTTGCCTAGCTCTTCAAGTGCTCTTTCATGTTCTGCTATTGAATCACGGAATGAGCCTTTCTTTTTATAAGACACAGATAAATCATTATGCACATTTTTATAAGCAGGATCAATACTTGCCACTTTCTCCCATGAACTAATTGCCTCATCAATATCACCCTTAAAGTAAAATGCCAATCCAAGATTATATAACCCTTCTAGAGAATCCGGCTGAACCTGTCTTAACTTTCTAAATAATGAAATTGCTTTATCATATTGCCCTTTCTGGATATGAAGCAGTCCAAGATTATTAAAAGCGGAAACGTTGTCAGGCTCGATACCAAGAACCTTTTTAAACTGATAAATTGCTTTATTTACCAGCCCCCCATTTTTATAAGCGATTCCTAAACTAACAAGCGTCTCTAAATCCTCCGGACTTGACGCTAAAATTTGCTTGAATTCATCGATTGCATCTTTGTACATTTCTTTTTCGGTGTAAACAACTCCAAGATTATAACGAGCATCCAGCATATCCGGATTTATTTCAAGAGCCTTTCTCCAAACAGAAACCGACTCGTAAAACATTCCCTTTTCATCATACGCATTTCCAAGGTTATAATAAGCATCTACAAAGTTTGGATTGATCTTAATTGCCATTTTCCATGCGTCTATGGCATCATCAAACATACCCTTTTTATATAAAATTGAACCTATATTGTTGTAAGCATCAACGTAATTGCCGTTAATTCTAACTGCTTCTCCATACGATGTAAGTGCAGCATCTAACATATTTTTATCACAATAAGCATTTCCCAGACTATAACATGCCCCGGCATGGTCAGGGCTTAAAGTCAAGGTATTTTTGAATTCATTAATCGCATTGTCTAATTCACCGGTATTCATAAACACAATACCAAGAAAATAGTGTATTTCCGGATCATCAGGATCAACTTTTATTCCTTTTCTGAATATATCTTTAGCCTCTGTATACAAGCCCTTCCGAGTATATGCAACTCCCATATTGAAGTATACGTCAATATCAAATGGAGTAATCTCTATGACCTTTGACCATGAGGTTATCGCTTTCTCTAACAACCCCTTTTCCTCGTAAGCATTCCCCAGATTATAATATGCTTCTACAAATTCAGGATTAACTATTATGGCTTTTTCCCATGCTAAGATAGCCTTCTCTATATCACCTTTATCGTAGCGAGAAACACCAAGTTCATAATAATAATTACGTTCATCAGTAGCAAAAAGCATATTTTTTGGGAGAACAAGAAATACAAAGATGACCAATATCGGAATTACACATTTTATCTTCATTATTAGTACTTTTTAACCTGATAATTACAGCCTAAAACAGTAAAATGATATGACTTACTACAAGCCATGGCCTGGGTTTGCCAATAAAACTTTAGTTGTAGCTTTTCAGTGTGGGATGTATTTATATCCTGTCTCTATATAAAAAAGCAGGTAAATAAAAAAACTATGAAATTTCCTTTATATCAAATTAGAAAAAAAACTCAATATAAATTTCCACATGAATCTTTCTATTTCAAGTATTTAGAGAAGCACAAACAATCGCATTTCTATTTCTTTCAAACAAAAACCATGCAAATTACTAACTGCCAAGGTTTATCCATACGCTTTTTATCTGTGTATATAACTCTAAAGCATGAACCCCCAACTCCCTGCCAAAACCACTTTGTTTAAATCCACCAAATGGAGAAGCGGCATCAAGGGCGTTATATGTATTAATCCAGATTGTACCGGCCTTCAAATCTCTGGCAAGCCGGTGAGCCTTTTTTATATCCTTTGTCCAAACAGCGGCAGCCAGGCCGTAAACCGATAGATTGCCTTGCCTTACCACCTCGTCAACATCATCGAAGGTAATTGCAGATACAACAGGACCAAAAATTTCTTCCCTTGCTATTTTCATATTGTTGTCAACCGCATCAAAGATGGTAGGCCTGATAAAATAGCCCTTCTCTCCACATCGTTCACCGCCTGTTACCAGTTTTGCGCCCTCTTGTTTTCCAACATCAATATAACCCAATATCTTATCAAGTTGCTCTTTAGAAACCTGCGCTCCCATCTGAGTACCAGCATCTTCAGGATTCCCGACGCGCATATTTGCAGCCTTATTTGACAATTTATCTACAAATTCATCATGAATACTCCTTTCAAGGAATAATCGGGAACCGGCACAACATACTTCTCCCTGATTAAAGAATATACCCGTCATTGCACCGTCTACGGCACTCTCTATATCAGAATCTGCGAATACAATATTAGGAGACTTTCCGCCTAATTCCAATGTTATGCGCTTTAAATTTTTTGATGCCGCCTGCATTATGATACGCCCCGTAGTATGTGCACCCGTAAAGGCAATCTTATCTACGTCCATATGCTCTGCCAGGGCTGCTCCTGCCGTGGGGCCATAACCTGGCACAATATTAAGAACCCCATCCGGCAAGCCGGCCTCCTGACAGATCTCACCCAACCTCAATGCCGTTAACGGAGTTTCCTCGGCAGGTTTTAAGACAATAGTGTTACCGCAAGCCAGAGCAGGTGCAATTTTCCAGGCAGCCATTAGCAAAGGAAAATTCCACGGTATTATCTGCCCTACAACACCGACCGGTTCTCTCAATGTGTAGTTAAAAAATTCTCCTCTTACCGGTATTGTTTCACCATGAATTTTGTCAGCCCATCCCGCATAATATAAAAAGCAATCAATTGCAAGAGGAATATCTGCATTTGTTGTTTCACTGATTGGCTTACCATTGTCCAGGGTCTCCAATAAGGCCAACTCATCTTTATTCTTATCTATCAATTCCATTATTCTTAATAGAATCTTGCCTCTGTCACGAGCATCCATTTTTTTCCATGGGCCCTCCTCAAATGCCTTACGTGCAGCAGCGACAGCGAGATCAATATCTGCCCTATCCCCCTCTGCAATAGACGTTATAACCTCTTCCCTTGCAGGGTTAAGTGTATCAAATGTTTTGCCTGAAACAGAATTAACCCATTTTCCATCAATAAACAACTTTCCCGGTTTAATTACTACCGCTTCTTTTGAAATCATATTATTTAACCCTCTTGAATTATTAGTTTCACACTACTGAAAGCATAAATCTTTTTAACCGACGGATATTTGGTCGGCAAGTTTCCATCTAGGTGGTAGCCATGTTATACATGGTAAAGCTAAAGCCTTCCGCTACGACCTGCCATTGCAATCAAAATCTAAATCATCATCTCATAGTAAAAGAAAAATTGCCAAAAAAACAGCACATTTTTATAAGTGTTTTAGGTTAATAACTTGGGTATGGTTGTTTAGTGTTCGGTGTAATATGGCTAAATGGCAACATAACCCTCTTACGTGGTTATTTTTTTTATTATCTACTATCCGCACTAAATGCATCATCTATACATTTAGATAAGGCTGAATATTTGAATGGTTTTTTGAGAACAAAATCAACTTTTGTGCCCTCTTCCTCTATCGGTTTGATCTTTTCTCCCCAGCCGGTTATTATGCCTATCTTCGGTATTTTCCCTAACCTATTAATGGCTTTAATCACATCAAATCCAGAGCCATTTGGCATGGCAAGGTCACATAACACAAGGTCAAAATACTCACTATTTATTAGTTTTATAGCACCAGCACCATTATCTATAGCTTTAACTTTATTGCCTCTTTTCGAAAGGAATTGATCCAGTGTATCGCATATATCCTCCTCGTCGTCTACTACCAGAATACTAAGATTCTTGCCTTTTGATTTTTGTTCTGGTTTAGGAATTGCTTTTGGACTGACAAACGTTTTGGCAGACGGAAATTCAAGAGTAAACGTACTACCCTCCCCCACCTCACTTTCTATTTCTATCTTGCCACCGTGCCTGGTTACTATGCCATAAGCAATGCTCATACCCAATCCTGTTCCTTTTGGCGTCTTGGTAGAGAAAAATGGATCAAATATATTCTTTTTTACCTCTTCTGACATACCCTCTCCAGTATCAGTTATGCTTACCAATACGGTTTCATCCCTGTCCCATGTACTGAACGAAATACTACCGCCTTCAGGCATTGCATCAAGCGCGTTATTTATTATATTTATAAACACCTCTTTTATCTCTGTAGGATTACACATTACGGGTGAAACGCTCTTCATACCTTCCTTGGCTATCTGGTAGTTTATGCCTTTGGTCTGTGACATATTCTTCCACCTGGGCATTGTGAATTCAACCGATTGCCTTATTAAATCCCTGATATGAGAAGATACGAATTTTTCTGTGCCTTTCTTTGTCATGGTAAATTTAAGCATGTTCCTGGATATTTCAGCCCCATCATCAACTGCCTTACCAATAGTACGAAGCATATCCGTCAATTCTCCTTGATCTTCATAAGTTTCCTCCAACAATTGAACATTACCAGAGATAATCGCAAGAATGTTGTTAAACTCATGGGATATTCCAGCAGTTATTGTACCGATAGACTTTAGCTTTTCTGATTGTACAAGTGCCTTTTCCATCTTCTTGCGTTCATTTATGTCGACGGATACGACTATGATGAAATCAATTCGGCCTTCATCATCTCTAACCGGCACTAAAGTCGCTTGGAACCACATTTCGTTTCCATCTATATCCGCCACAGGAGCTTCTCCTGTGATAGTTTCACCCGTTTCTCTAACTCTTTCCAAACTTTTAATCAAACTTTTTTTGGTCGACTCAGGAAAAAAATCAAAAGGATATGGTTTCCCGTATAGAGCTGTAACATCATTAATTTTAAGAGCTTGTACACCCGCGTCACTCATATATTGCAGATTAAAATCGAGGTCTACTATCTTTGTACAAACCGGTGAATTATCAAGCCAGATACGACTTTGTTCAAGAGTACCCTGTAATCTCTCCTCCGTCTTCATACGCTTAATTATTTCAATTTCAAGCTCTTCATTTGTCTTTACCAGTTCACCCGTACGCTCTGCTACCTGTTTTTCCAGAGACTTGTCAAAGTTTTTAATTTTTTGAATAGCCTTATGACGATCGGTTGTGTCGACGGATACGATCATAATATAATCAATTCGACCTTCATCATTATTAACTGGTACGAGAGTAGAGTGATACCATAATTCGTTTCCCTCTATATCAACGACAGAATCTTCCTGTGTGATAACATCACCTGTTTCTTTAACTTTATCCAAATTTTTAACCGTAAGATTTCGGAACGGTTCAGGATAAAAATCAAAAGGATATGGTTTCCCATAAAACGGTGTGATATCGTCAATTCCAAGACCCTTTATACCCGCAGAACTCATGTATTGTAGATTATAATCAAGATCTACTATCTTAGTACAAACCGGCGAATACTCAAGCCAAGAACGACTCTGTTTCTCTATCATCTTGTGAATATCGGAATTGTTGTTTTTCATTTCTTAGTCCTTTGGCATAAATTAAGGCCAGGTAAGCACCAAGCGATAACTTGTGCCCTCTATTTTTTTCGATAATTATTTTACATCTCAAACAATAACAATTCAACTACAAAACAAGGACTTACGACAAAACCATTTATGTCCGCAATAATAGTATCGTTGAATAATGTTTAAATATTTCTCTGTTTCTTCAGTAGCCTTGCATTCTTGCCTTTTCACAATAAAAGAAAAATTACGAGTAATAGCAAAGCCCCCCCAAGAAAATATTGGGAAACATCCTTGACGGTATTCCTGGTCTTTGTCCCCAAAACTTTTCTATGATCTGCTATAACACCTTCAAAAATGCTTTTAAGTTCATCACCGGTTGCATCATGAATATATGTCCCACCGGTTACATCAGCAATTTCCTGTAATAATTCCGGATCCGGCTTTGTCATGATCGTATTATCTTCGAAATCAATCTCATAACCAGTTACATGTCCGTTTTTATCTTTTTTTGGAATCGGCGAAGCCTTCAGTGGGTCTCCAATTCCGATCAAATAAACCGAGATATCCTTTCTTTCCATCAACATCTTTACTCCTTCTGCGACCTGACTTCTAACGGATAACTGCTCCTCTCCATCAGTAAGAAAGATGATCACCTTTTCTCTCTCCTCCCTACTGAACGATTCAATTGCAAGAAGCAGTGCATTTCCAACATTTGTACCGTACGGTACAAATCTCGAATAGTTCTCATTAATCATGCGCAAAATTCTTAAATAAATACTATCATAATCCGTTGTCAGATAAGGAAGCATGGAGAATGCTCTTCCAGCAAATACTACCAGGCCCAGATAATCATTATCAAGGCCCTTAATCAAATTTTCCATCTCAATCTTTGCCCTTTGCAATCTGTTAGGTTTTACATCGTCAGCCAGCATGCTCAGTGAGACATCAAGGACAAATACTATTTCCATACCTTCCTTTTCATAATACTCTTCAGTAGTCTGCCACTTCGGCCCGATCAGAACCATACATAGACCGCAAAATGAGACACTAACCGCCAAACCTTTCACAATATTTTGCGTGGTATTGGGTATCCTGCTGAACCCCTGCAAAATGTTAATTTCGCCAAATCGGTTTAACCACATCCTCTTTCTTCCTGTCGAATAAAGATAGACAAGAAAAATAAGTACAACTCCGGAGAGTATGTAAACCAGATATTGTTGTTGTGAAAAAAATAGCATTTTATTTAAGATAAACGGTAATTATTCAGCCGTATTTTTACGCAATTCACTGCTGATCTGTTTGAAATTGCCGATTAATGTTCTATAAAAAAAGAGACACGGACAAACAATTTTGTCCATGCCACCATTATATTCTACAACTTTATTTATCAATTCTACCACCTGATCTTCGGGTCTCCACCATGTCTATATCTGTTACCCCATGGTATTAGTTTCAGAGATTGGATCCTCTCCTCTCTCTCCTGCTTTACCTGAGAAAACAGCGTTGAAAGCTGTTTTTGTCCCAGCCTCATTCTCTCAAGATTTTTTTTTGCCTCAAAATCGTCAGGATCTATCATGAGCACCTTTGAATACTCTTCTGCAGCCGTAATAAAATCCATATTTGTTGCTATTATATTCGCCCTGTTATATATGGCATTTTCTTTGATTGCTTCGTTGTCTGACCTGATAGCCTGCTTGAATTCTGCTCCCGCCTTCTTAGTGTCACCCATCAACATCAATACCACACCGGTATTGTATGCAACATAAGGGTCTTCCCTGTCAAGGTATTTAGAAACTCTAAATAGCATTGATCCCCTCACTTCTTCCAGTGCCTCAAGTGCTCTATTGTATCTTCCCATCGCCACATCTTTCTTTACATTCTCAGCAAGTCGGCACTGACTCCAGTATCCACGTCCACAGGCAATCAAGACTATTGCTATGACAAGAAGCGATATTTTGATTATTGTATATTTGTTCATTTTATTTTTTTATCTTTTTTTGCCACAAAGGCACAAAGGCACAAAATAGGCCCGACGGTCGCATCCACCCCAAATAACATGTGGAAAAACCATGTCATTCTGAGGAGGAACGACGAAGAATCTGAATCCAACAACTTGAAGAGCACCTCCCTTTAACCCGAAGACCATTCCTCGCTTAGGTCTTTCCATTCTGGGTTTACTGATTCAATCAAAGCTATTTTCTTCTTCCTCAGCCATCCCTTAATTTGCTTCTCTCTGGAAATTGCAACTTTAATATCTCTGCCTACTTCATAATATACCAGTTTAGTTAATTTATACTTGTACGCAAAGCCCTTAGTCATGAGATGTTTATGCTCAAATACACGGCGTTGAAGATTATTGGTTACACCAGTGTAAATGGTTTTTGTCCTGTTAGCCATAATGTATAAATAGTATTGTCTCACTTCTTATTTATGTTAAATATATTTTGCAAACTTATAATTTACTTGAACTTAAATCCTTAACAAAGAAAATATGTATCGAGTACGATTTTTCCTGCTTTTTCACTCTCCACTATAAGCCGACAACGAGATTCTTCACTCCGCTCCTCTTCGTTCAGAATGACATATTTTGATAACTTGTCATTCTGATTGGAACGAAGAATCCTTTCAGGGAATCTTTAACCATATATTCTCAATCACTATCATACCTAATAAGAAACAGATGCTAATTGCCGTTGGGATAAAAAAAAGATCTTTTCTCTTTACGACCGTTTCCATTATTATCTTTTCCTTTTCTATCTTGTCAATCTCGGAATAAAACTGCTCCACCTCTTTATAGTTCTCAGCTTCAAATAGTTTTCCACCAGTTGACTCAACACCTTTTCTCAATGATGCGGTTCTTTCTGCCGCCTGTTCATGCTCCACACCAGTCTCTGCGGATGCAGGCACGGACACCACGTGCACCTTCACCCCTAACCGCTTAATAAAACGGAGCGGCCTGGTTGGATTTATTCCCACATTATATATACCATCGGTAAACAATATTATTACCTTGTTTTTCATTGTGCCCCTACCCTGGACCATTTTTGCAAAATCCAGGGAATATTTCCCAAGCCCTTCCACCCGGTTTATGCTCTTTCTCAATTTTTTAATCTCAAAGACTTGCCCCATGTCCCTCTCAATAAGTGCAAGAATGGAAGTAAAAAGTCCCTCTCCGATAGCCGTCCTCACGCCAACATCATGCGGTTTAATCCGGTCTAATGATTTCTCTAGTAACTCTGTTTCCCATGTAGGCAGCACAACGACGACGGCATCAGTTCCATACATGGTAATACCTATCATATCATGGGTCCTTTTCCTTATAAAATCCTTGGCCACATCCCTGACCTTCTCCATCGCTTCACCTGTCATACTGAACGATGTATCTATGGAAAGTATTATTTCACGCCCCTGATACGATACCTCTGATTCATAATAGCTGGATTGGGGCCTCGAAAAAGCAAGAATTGCAAATAATACCGCAATGAAGCAGAGTACCTTTGGCAACCGCATCACATAAGTCTTAGCACTTTTAGCCCCTTCTATATGGCTTGTACTTGAATAGCCTAAATATTTCCCTTCTCTTCTTAAAAAAATTAAAAAAGCAAAAGGGATCAATACCAGTAGAAAAAGAGGATTTTCCAGACTCAATGTTTTTAGCTCCTACTTTTAAATTCACCTTAACGCAGAGGCGCAGAGGTCGCAGAGTATATTAGGGAACTTACTGTAATACAATCAAACTGGACTCCTCGACCCCACACTCACATGTCATTCTGAGGGAGGGACGACCGAAGATCTGGATTCTACAATCGTAAAGAACTTCCCCCTTAACCCGAAAGCCACTCCTCGCTTAGGTCTTTCCATTCCGAGTTTACTGATTCAATCAAGGCTATTTTCTTTTTCCTCAGCCATCCCTTAATTTGCTTCTCTCTAGAAATTGCAACTTTAATATCTCTGCCTACTTCGTAATATACCAGTTTAGTTAATTTATACTTGTACGCAAAGCCTTTAGTCATGAGATGTTTATGCTCAAATACACGGCGTTGAAGATTATTGGTTACACCAGTGTAAATGGTTTTTGTCCTGTTAGCCAGAATGTATACATAGTATTGTTTCACTTCTTATTTATGTTAAATATATTTTGCAAACTTATAATTTACTTGAACTCAAATCCTTAACAAAGAAAATATGCGTCGAGTACGATTTTTCCTGCTTTTTTACTCTCCACTAAAAGTCGACAACGAGATTCTTCACTCCGCTCCTCTTCGTTCAGAATGACAGGATGATATGAACTTGGAGTGACGAGTGCGTATGTCACTATTTCCCATAAGATCAATGCTCACCAATTATCCAGCATCTATACAATTCAGTTAATAATACCCCCGCCTCTTAGCCTCTTTTAGAATCTCCTGCACACCATCCATGGCCTCCTTAATTGCATCTCTATTGATATCACCAAAGATTACACCATCAAATGATTTAAGTACATTGTCTGCAGCACCAACTATATCCTCCGCCATCTTTTTGTCCCTGATTATATCAATAAGTTTCGCTGTAGTTACTGACCGTACTACGTCTCTGCGCATCTCCTTCAATGCACCCAAGAACCCTCTCAAGATACAATCAATATTAACAATAGACTGCCGCAGTTCATCATCTCCAGCTTCGCTGTTAAAATCTACTATCAATTTTTCCAGCCTCTCTGCATGTGCGAGGGGAGACATTGCCATCCTCTCTCTAATTATTGCAGACATCCGGTAAATAAGTTTCTTGATCTCATTTGCCCCAAGTGAGATTAGGATAATAACCCCCATGATAACCGGCAAGTGGCTTCTCAACCAAACATCCTTTTTCGAATAAACAAGCGGCCCCTTTGCCTTTTCAAGAGGAACGTCAATTTTTTTCAACAAACTATTGATCAAAACAGGGATTGCCGGAGTGCTTATTCTCAGAGTCGCAGGCGTATTCCCTTCCTCCCACTCCATAACATCTCCTTCACGCTTGTCAAAATACAATACTGGCATTGAAGGGATTTCAAAATTCTCTGCTTTATCCGGTAACTCATAAATAGAGAGCTCATATTCTATAGTAGTTTTTTTCAATTCCCCTTCCGCTTCTTCACTAATCCTGAAAGCTCTTAAATCAAACGGGCTGAGATTAAGTTGTTTCATATTCTCTTCCAGTATCTGTACATACTTCTCATGCCAGATCGTAAGTTTGTATTTAAGTGTATCCCCAATAACGATTACATCTCTATCCAGCTCTGTCTCAACAAGAATAGGGACCTTCTTTAATGCCATGGATGAGGTTTGTACCTGTCCGGAACTCTTATTTGCCTCGTCGGTATACGAAATTAAGAATGCGGGTACCGTGTATATCCCCATCTCCGCATCATCAGGTAAGGAGAGGATGTATGTGATAACACTGAAGTCACTATCATTATTAAATATCTGTCTCTCCCCAACGGTTACCTTTTCTATCCTGAAAGGAGAAAGATCGACCGTATTAAACTCTTCCACATCTACACTGACGCCCAGCTTCCATATCAACTGCAGGGTTAAATGTATCATTTTACCGGTAACAAACCGATAATTTTCCACAAACAGCCATAGTTCAGCTGCCGCATCCATTTCAGGTATCAGCGTGTCTATATCACGCGGCTGGACAGAATCGCCGTACTCCTGTTTACCCCCGTAGCCTGATGGTTGAGCATTACATGTGCCAAAAGATATAAGGAATGCAAACGCACACAAAAACATTATAAACAAAACTCTTTTCATCTCTTTATCCTGCTTCTCCGCCTTATCCTCTTATCAAAAAAATCTGACAAGGAGCTTATCCATTGCTCTTCGTTCATATCAGTCTTCAACGTAAGGTAGCCAAGATTAAGTTTATTAAACAATTTAGTATGCTGTAAATTTGCAACGAGATCCTGAGACAAATCCAGATACCTTATACCTTGAGTTTCCAAATCCTTTACTGCCACAAAACCTCTCGCCTTAGGAAGTGACTCCTCCCTTATGTCAGATATAATTATCGGAATAACGTCATGTTTTCTCACAAGTGATTTTAATGAGCTTTCGTAATCAAACGGCGCAAAAAAATCAGATAACACAAACACAAGTGAAGGCGCGAATCGCATATTATTTAAAAACTTAAATGCACAGTTGATATTCGTAAGCCTGCCCTTAACTTTGTCATTCATCATATTTCCGGCCAATCTTACACCTTCTTTCTGGCCTGCATGTGGAGGAAGATAATTCTCGACCCTATCCGTAAACGTTATGAAGCTTACAAGATTACCTGTTTCTGTTGCAGATTGGACGAGTGTAGAGATTATGGAAGACTGAATTTCCTCTTTAGTAAAGCGTGCCGTACCAAACTTCGTTGATCCGCTTCTATCAATCAAGAAGAATATGTTGGTCCTTTTATCTACCAACTTTAATCTAACATGCAAGGCACCGGTCCTAGTAGTAGCTTTCCAATCAATAGACCTGAACTCATCACCCGGCTGATACTGCCTCAACTCATCAAGCTCAATCCCTCTTGTTGAGTTCATGTAACTGGAGAAAGAACCTTCAAAAAGATTAGCTACCATTCTTTGTAAATGTAACCTTATCTTGCTTCTCAATAAATTAGTCCCCTCCGCTCACTTACCTTTTCTGTTATTCCCGCAGTCTGTTGAGCGGGAATCTATCCCGTTTGATTTCAGACTTCCCTTTTAACTGCATTTATCCAAGCAGATACACCATTGTCATTCTGAGTGAAGCGAAGAATCTCTCGTTAGTAAGCCAATGTGCTTCGTAAGGTTAATAACATTTCCACGAAGAGATTCTTCAGTCGTTCCTCCTTCAGAATGATATGTTAGCAAACAAGGCTTGCCAGAAGAACATTAAATTTAAGTATCTGTTTCTAGTATTGGTACCTTTTTCAATATCTTACTTATTACATCGTCCGGATCAATTCCCTGAGACTCTGCCTCGTGTGTTAAAATCACTCTGTGCCTTAAAACGGGGTATGCCATCTTGTGGATGTGTTCCGGCAGAACTATTTCGCTACCTGATAGAAAAGCGTAAACACGTGCAGCCTTCGCCAGGTAAATTGAAGCGCGAGGCGAAGCGCCATACATAACCATTTCGCTTATATATTCGTCACCATCAGAATTCGGTCTTGTTGCTCTTACGATGCGTGTCGAATATTTCAGTATTTCAGATTCTTTATGCAATGGATTTTTTTTTGCGATGAAATTTCTCAATGCAATTATTTCATCGGGATGTAAAACCGCTTCCAGGTCTGGCTCTTCATCACCAATTTGCCTCTCCGCTATCTCCCTCTCTTCTTCATAAGAAGGATACTCAACCCTTATCTTGAACATAAACCTGTCAACCTCAGCTTCCGGCAGAAGATAGGTGCCGGATATCTCTATTGGATTTTGAGTTGCAAGGACGATAAATATCTTTTCCAACTTAAAAGACTCTCTGCCTATCGTCACCTGTTTCTCCTGCATACTTTCCAGTAACGCACTCTGAACCTTTGCAGGCGCCCTGTTAATCTCATCAGCCAATAGTAAATTCGTAAAAACCGGGCCCTTCTGAACAGTACTCTTCCTGGTTTCAGGATCGCACAATTCAAAGCCGGTAATATCACTGGGTATCAGATCCGGAGTAAATTGTATCCTTTGAAATTTTGCGTCAATCGCCCTTGACAACGTCTTAATCGTTATAGTCTTCCCCAGCCCGGGATAACCTTCCAACAGAATATGACCATCAGAAAAAAGAGCAATAATGATCGCCTCAATCATCTCATCCTGGCCTACGATAACCTTCTGTATCTCTTTTTTAATACCTATATACTTCTCTTTTATATATTGAACATCTTCAAACTTCTTAGTCTGTATTTTCTTAGCCACCTTTTATTTCTCCTGTGTTGAAAATCCCGGAAACTTTATAATTCCCAAATCGAACAATTCTGGAGCATTAACAATATATTGGCAATAATTATATAATAATTAGTATTACTGTCAATCATGATTAAATCACGATTGAATTAGTTCTTGACGGTACAGGATGCATCGTTAAAATAATGTACTTTTAATAATACTTTGCAAGTCAGATTCTTCATTCCGCTTCGCTTCATTCAGAATAATATCTCAGCATGTCATTCTGAGGGAGGAACGATCGAGGAATCTTGACTTTGAATTTCCTATATATTTAATTAAGGACTAAAATATGACTAATGGAAGAATAGGGATAATTGGCGGCAGTGGTTTGTATAATATTGAAGGAATAACAGATGTTGAAAATATAACAGTAGAAACGCCCTTTGGGAACCCATCTGATAAATTTATTACCGGGAAACTGGAAGGGAAAGACGTTGTCTTCCTCCCGCGACATGGAAAAACCCACAGTATATTACCATCAGAATTGAATTTTCGCGCAAATATCTATGGTATGAAGAAACTTGAAGTCGAAAGGATAATTGCTGTCAGTGCAGTAGGAAGCATGAAGGAAGAGATTAAACCTCTGGACATAGTGATTCCTGACCAGTTTATTGATCGTACACAAGGTAGAACAGGCACCTTCTTCGGAGATGGAATCGTAGGTCACGTAAGCCTGGCCGATCCGGTCTGCTCAGTCCTGGCAGACACACTCCATAAAGCAGCAAACAGTGCTGGAGCTACCGTCCACAAAGGAGGAACTTACGTATGCATAGAAGGGCCTCAATTCTCTACCAGAGCAGAGTCACTGACTTATCGCCAATGGGACGTAAGTATTATCGGAATGACAAACCTGCAGGAGGCAAAACTGGCCCGTGAAGCGGAAATATGCTACAGCACACTGGCGCTTTCCACTGATTATGACTGCTGGCATGAGGGAGAAGAAGATGTTACCGCAGAGATAGTACTCCAAAACATCATGAAAAACGTTGATACGGCCAAGGCAATAATCAAACATGCCATACCAATGATTGAAGGTGAAAGAAATTGCGGATGTGCCAATGCGTCAAGCAATGCCATTGTAACGCATAAGGATAACATTCCGAATGAAGTGAAGGAACGGTTGAATGTAATTTTTGGAAAGTACTTATAAATGTTGTTAGTGATATTCCGTTATGTACTTTTGTTAAATTGAATAGTAAACAAATATCCTGTCTCCCGGCAATAAGTACCGGGGATTTTAATCCATCTTTGCTGCCCGTCCGAACGTTATGACCGGGCGGGAAGATGGTCTTTTTATTTTCCCTCTTTGCAAAATGAAACTAGGAGAATTTTATTCCATCCCAAGATATTACTCTAGGAATTACCCAATGTATTAAGAATATAGACGTTAGTATTATAAGGCAATTTGGGTAAACAAATTCCTAGCTTTTATCTACTGCTTTCTTTTTCCTTCTACGTCTTACTTCTGCACCTGCTAGTCCTGCTAAGCCGATTCCGAGAAGAGCAACTGTTGTGGGTTCGGGGACTGCTGTTGAGGCAAACGCCAGTCCTTGGGGCGAGGTAAATCCAAGCCCAGAACCAACGGCAGTCGCTAGGCCAGTTGATGTATTCACTGTGTAAAATAGGTCTGTGGAATCCTCCACCAAGTATAAAGTGCTTGTCATTGCGTCAAAAGCTGCCCCCATACCCGTTGCGTTGAACCCGACGGAACCCACTTCGGTAGTAACAGCGTTCGTAGTGTTGACTGTATATAGCTTATCACCGAATCTGGTGAAACCGAACAACGTGCTCGTGTTTGGATCGAACGCCAACGCGTTGAGCTTTGTGGTTAGCGAGTTCACTGCTGTGGCCACGCCTGTGCTCGTACTAACCGTGTAGAGATTGTCGGTGGCCTGAGAACCAGCACTGCCGCTGAGATAAAGTGTGTTGGTATTTATGTCGAAAGCCAAGCCCATATTAGTATCAAAACCAGACCCGAGACTGCCGATGGACGTTACTGCACCGGTACTCTCGTTGATAGTATACAGCGTGTTGTCGGTGGCAGCAACACCATACAAGGTACTCGTATTTGAATCATACGCCAAACCGCCCATATTAAGGTTTGACCCGAACAACCCGACACTGGTGCCTACACCCGTGGAATCATCGACAGTGCTCAAGTTTTCTGCTGATGCATCGGATAAGTAAATCGTACCGGCATGGATCATGGGTGAAACGCTAAATAAGCAAACCAGCATTGCCATTAGGAAATATAATATCTTTTTCATTTTTATTCTTCCTTTCTTTCCAGCGTATTGAATTGTTGAAAATAAACGCTAATTTCTCTGAGATAACTACTTTACTGACTTAACCATAAGAATACAGATTTTTCTATATTACAACCATATCAAAATAGTTTTAGGCACTTTAAAATGAATATTTATACGCTTTATTCGTAGGGCAATCCTTTAGGTTTGCTTTCGTACAATCAGCGCAAGGCTACCGCCCGTACCGAACGGGTACGTTCGGGCGGGAAGCCTCGCCCTACGTCTCTTCCTAATTCCATTTCGTGACTGGTATAACTGCTCTCTTTTTCGTCTACGCCTTACTTCTGCCCCTGCAAGTCATGCTAAGCCAATTCCGAGAAGGGCAATTGTTGCTGGTTCGGGAACTACCGAGGCGTCGGATGTATCAAATGCAATTTATCCTAAAAGTTACAGCTGTATCGTTGCCCCCATTACCGGCTATATCAATAGGACTGTATCTTTGCACCATCCTTCTCTCAATATTTAGTTGATACTACATAAGAAACTAAGGAATTTTGCCTGTTTTCAAATAGAAAAGAAATAGTGTGTATTTAGTAAATTCCATATTCCATTACTTCTCATCTAACTAATACATAACGGAGAAGGGAAACAAGCAAGGGTGCCACCTGAACAATCAGGCGGCACCCATTACTCGTTAATATAAGGATTAAAAGACTACTTTTTGTTCTTCTTGTGACCACTTCCAGTGTCATCATCATGACTGTGTCCATCATGCTTTGATGGGAAGACAAAGATATCGGAACCTGTACCTTCATTGCCGCAATCATCTGTAGCTGTAACAGTTAAAGTAAAGACATTGCATTCAAACTTAACTGTTCCGCAATCAGCACTGCTGCCGTCATCAACCTTAAACACCCTCAGCTCTTTTACAGGAGAAATTGATGCAGACTCCCAATAGAGTTCACCATTCTTTTTCCTGTTACAAAATTCCCCCTTCCATTCGTTGCCTGATTTAATTGTTTTCCACAGCTCTTCGAATACTGCAGGTGGCGTTTTGCCGGATTTCAATATTCTTGGGGTTTTCCCCATGGCTTCTCCACCTGTATAACCTGTATGCCTTGTAAAAACGGGATTGGCATATTCTATTTTACCGTTAGTATCTGTTATGATGATTGTACCTGAAGATTGTTCTACCGCTTGAGTTAGCTTCTGTATCTCACATTCTACCTTTGGCTACTTGATTGAGTGTAGATAGAAGATGATTCGTATCCAATGGTTTAAGTTCATAAGATATGACATATTCATGTTTAACTGATTCCATCGCAGTGCTTAGATCGGCATCAGCAGTCATAAGGATAAAGTCCATCGAAGGGAAGACACCTACCAAATGGTTCACGAGTTCTGTTCTGGAAATATCTGGCAGTTTAATATCAACGAGAGCAATGTCGTATCTATTGAGTTGTGACTTGTTTATTGCATCTTTACCATTATTAGCTGTCTCTATGGCAAACCCATCACCCTCTAAGACTTCACTTAAACTATCACTGAGTTCTTTATTATCATCAATAATGAGTATGCGGAATTTTGATTCCATAGTTAATTTTGTCGGATCTGCCAACTGTCTGAATGACGAGTTAGATTCTTCATGACGAGTTAGATTCTTCATTCCGCTTCGCTACATTCAGAATGACAAGTCAGCATGTCATTCTGAGGAAGGAACGACCGAAGAATCTCAACGTCACCAACTTTGAATTTCCTATACATCAAGTTAGGCTTGCCCGAACCTTCTTTATTCTCCAAGAGAAACAGACACTTTTATTTTACATCTAAAGACACGTCACAATAATCTTGAATTACGAAAAATCTCTTCTTTGCTTCTGCAAAATATTATCTTACTGATATTATCTCTGTCTCATATATTTAAAACGCAAAGTAATAATAGTTATGCTGAATACAACCCCACATGCATTTGCCACGATAATTATCATATCATCAATATGTATGCCATAGGACAACCATAATGAGAGGCCAAAGATTAAGAGTATACACATAACGGGAGATACATCATCCAGTCTCTTTGTACGTAATCCTCTAATTATCTGCGGAATAAAGCCTGAAGTTGTACATACTGCGGCAATTATGCCTATAATTTTCCACTCCATTAGAACTTCCTCCTTAAAGCCACTGTTTGGATAAGTTGTAATTTTTAAAAAAAAAGAGACAGATTTGTTTTATAGTAGAATATAAAAAAACCTGTCTCTTTTTTTTACACTGCAATAAGTCTATGCCACCCGCACATCACACTCCGGAATTTCTTCCTTTATAAGGATCGGCTCTTCTGAACTATGCTCTGTCGCAGCAGCCTTGAGTGAGTTCAGTCGAGATATCATAAAGTAAAGTAACGGAACCACACCGGCAAAAAAGAGCACACCACCAACCGCACGCAACCATGTCAATACCTGGAAGGTACCGCCAAGGATAAATTCCTGTGAGCGGGCGACCCAATAGCCATTTTCAACAACCGACCTGAATTGTAAAACTCCGGCCGGGAATGTATCCATCACCACCATCAGCAGGAGTCCCACGTTAATCGCCCAGAAGGTAGAGCGCAGAAGCCTTACGTTCCAGCGCCTGGCAATTATAACATGCCGACTGCAGAAAAGAACTGCCGCTATCGAAAGGTTACCGTAAACGCCCATTAAAGCGGCGTGACCGTGATTGACCGTTAGATAGGTGCCATGTTCATAATAATTTATGATAGGAAGGTTTATAATCAAACCAAATACACCAGCGCCGAAAAAGTTCCAGAAATTTACGGCAATGAGGAAAAGAAAGGCCTCTGAGAATCCGAAGGATGATCCTGCTACGGCAGAATTTGCTGAACGTCTCAACGAGTATTCCGGTACCCGTACGAATTTCCAGACTTCCAGTGTCAGCAGTACAAGAGGAATCACCTGGAGCGTCGAGAAGACACTGCCCATAGCCATAAGAGCGGCAGGTTTCGCGTTCCAGTAAAAGTTATGAGAAATGCCCAGCAGGCCAGAACCGAGAAACAGCAGTGTCGCCAGGTAGATTACCCTGATCGCACCCTGCCGTGATACTAAACCCATGAATACCATATAGCAGGCGATGATCATTGTCGTAAATACCTCAAAAAAGCACTCTGCCCACATGTGGATAACGCACCAGCGCCAGAAATCGGCAATGACAAAATTGGTATTCTTCCCGCCCACAAAGCTTGACAGGAATAGAATAGTTATTGCGATAACAGAGTAGAGAATCCAATACGGCAGAGAAAATGCAGACTGTCCTTTCAAAGCAGGTTTTACCCCTCGGTATATAATTACGGACCACATAACGAGTGATGCAAAGAGGACAACCTGCCACAATTTACCGAGTTCAACAAATTCCCAACCCTGATTACCTAGCAACCGCCAATGGTCACCAAGCAGGTTCTTTGGCCCCAAAAAGCAGCCTACGAGCATACCTACAACTACTGAAACCAACAAACCGAAGAGTACGTTGATAAGGAGTACCTGACGCTTCGGTTCCTGCCTATAAATACCAGGAAGAATGAATATAGAACCGGCTATCCAGCAGGTAGCTATCCACAAAACCGATAACTGTACATGCCAGCTCCGCGTAATAGTTATCTGCAGGAATTCAGAAATATTGTAACCGAAAAAAGTTGTAAATCCGACAAAATCGTGAATCGTCAAGACACCGGCCACTATCTGTATGAAAAACAGTGCAACTGCAACCACAAAAAACTTGTATGTTGCACGTTGGCTGGCTGTGGGAGCTGATGCGTCAACACTTTTATTGTTAACAGGGTTTTCTTTGACTTGTAACTGCGAGGTCTTAGAATAGTAACTATAAGTACAGAGAACCGCACCCAGACCGAAAATCAGAAACAGCATTCCGATAACGCTCCATAGGATTACTGACGGTGTCGGAGTATTCCCAGCATATTCATCAAAAGGCCAATTATGGGTATAACTGGATTCACCTCCGGGTCTTTCTACCGCACAAACCCACGCACCCCAGAAGAAAAAGGCCGTAAGATCTTTGAGTTCAGAATCGTCTGTAATATAGCCTGCCGGCTTGAAAGCTTCCTTGTGGTCTCCCTTGAATTTTGAACTATAGTATTCAACCAGCCGCTCTGCCGCATATGCCTGCCCCTCGGTAAGGACTACTATGTTTCTCTCCCCATCGTAGCGATTTGCCTTGAGTTCACGCTTCACTCTGATAGAGATACCATCTTTTTCTATTTGAGATAACTCGTCCAAATTGTTATTTGTAACTTGCCTGCCATAATAATCGTTCATCTCGACCGCAATACGGTGGAGAGCCTCGGCAGTGAAATCCGGTCCTCGTGCGGCGCCATCCCCGAACATACTTCCGTATTCCATCAAAGCATATTTCTGGAAGACCAGTTGTCCACGTTCAACAGCTGCCCGTTGAACAATTTCCACCCCTGAAGGTGAAATATAATCAGGTTTTGGAGGAGCATCTTTGTACGTACTGAAACCCATAAAGATAACACCTGATGCACCTACAACCAGGACAGCAAGTAAATATTTCCACCAATTCGTACTCTTCATAATTTATATTCCTGAGAGCCCTTCTGGCCTTCTAATAAGATATAACGGAAGGCACATTGTGCTTTAACCGTACATCCGTGTAAGGATATCCCTTTATAATAGATAAATCAAACCGCTTGCTACGACTTATAGAAGCAAGAAAACCTGCCCGCGAGACAAGCAGCAAAAACTTAGATTTTATCACATAAAATATGTAAGTTCAAGCCTCATATGGTCTGAGCATCTAAAAAAGCAGCACAAGTATTTAATTTTAAATAACGATAAGTGAGAAAAAAGTTGTAGATGTGATCAAGAGGACAGCATGACATAAAAAAAGAGCATTTTCATGCATGACTGTTTAATCTGAGCGAGCCTGAAGAGAGGTAATAAAAAAGATGATTTATGATGCACACCAGACAGATCTCGGTATAAGCGATTATGAATACGCATCATACAACAGAATACCGCAATACTCGTTCCCACATTTTACGTGGGAACGAGTGTAATTTAATTAATCAGCTTACCGTTTTAGAAGATAATAAAGCTTTCCATTGGTATTGAAGTTCTTCGCTTTTTGAACAGCATCTTCGCCTATCCCAAAGAAAATTTCTGCCCTGTCAGTCGTTTTTGTAGTAGCCCTAGAATCATGCGTTAATACAAAAAATGATTTCCCAGCTTGCCCCTTCTTATTAAGGTTTGTCGCCTCTTCTATTGCCACAAATGCAAGTCCACCAGGCGGAAAAGCCCTGTCATCGGTAGCTATGCTCCGCATTGGATTTACAATTAAACCTAATGAACCAAAATAGGTTGAAGTTTTCAAATTCAAATCATATGCAAGGCTTGTAGTATGTGTAACATTTTTGTCTGAAAGGGGAAACCCATAACCTCTAAAGTTGACTTCGCCTCCATGTCCCTTTCCAATAGCCTGAAAGATCCTGAAATTTTTAGCAATAAATTCTGTCAACTCCTGCGGGCTCTTGCTACTAACATATCCATCCCTGAAAAGCTTTAAGGTCTCTATCTGTTTTTCAGGTGTAAAACCCATTGATTTTAAGGAGTCAGGATATGACTCTACTTTTTCAAAATATTTCCTGCTTTTGTCTATTGCGTAAAGCAATTCTATTCTACCATAATCATCTTTAAAAGCAGGAATTTGATTTGAGTCGGTAATATCTGCCAGGACCCTTCCAGATTCTATAGTCGAGAGAGATGATGCTGTTTCCACCTCTTCTGTGGGAGCAAGAGTTGTTTCTTTCACCGTAGTTGTTGCACAGCCTGCCGCGAAGAACATAACCAAAAACGTAACTGCCAGTAAACGATTAAATATCCTACATTTTGATTTCATAAATCTGGTACTCCTTTCTAGAATAAGAACTTGTGATCTTAATGGTGATCTTTTTCATAAGATTTACTATATTTGTTTCCGTTCCCACCCAGACTACAGGCATCATAAAAATGAATTCCAAAAAAAGCGAATTGGAGAAACAAGAGTGTGTATATTATAAACTTAACCTTTTCAAGTCAACGATTTAACCAAAACAGGCTTACGCAGGCCATAGGTTGAATGAAGAAAAACACAAAAGTATGAGAGATTGCAGATATGAACCTTTATATATATTAAGTAGCAGAACAGACTCTTCTGTTCTTACTCTTCACTGTCAGTTTCCACACATACTTGATTACGGCCACTTTCCTTCGCTTGATATAATTTATCATCCGCACGCTGAATCAATTCCTTCAAAGGCTCATTCTGCCGATGTAAGGCCACGCCCGCACTGATCGTGATGGAAAACTTATCTTTCTTATCATAACTTAAGAATCCTATTTCCTGTATTTTCTGTCTCATTCGTTCGGCAAGTAGCGTTCCTATTTCAACTGTTTTCACCGGCATAAAGACAGTAAATTCTTCCCCGCCATAACGTACTGGTATATCGGTACTACGTGTATTCTCAAGCAATATACTACCAACAGCTTTGATTACATTATCCCCAATAACATGACCATATGTATCATTAATGCGTTTAAAATGGTCAATATCACATATCACCAGAACTATATCAGCCGTGTCATCACGATTGTGTATAGCAAGCAAACGCTGTACGGAATCCTGCATGTAAGACCGCGTAAATAATAATGTCAAAGGATCACGAATAGAACGTTTATATATGTTATCCCGTTCCAGCTCCAATGTGCGGTATACTGCCTCCCGTTCTATTGCCACAGACAGCGGAACGCTCAATTGTCCTATCATTTGATCCAGTTCGGTACTGATGTCAACATCTTTAGTCAAATGAAAAATACATAATGCCTGAGGACTGTTGTCTCTAGGTGAGAATAGAGGAATTAATAAATATCCTCTTTTAATGTTTGCACTGTTGTAATCCTGGGATATGAAATATTTTAAAATCTCTTCAGTATTTGCATTGCTCAATTCTAAATAGTTCTTGTCCTGATCTTTCTGGTTGAGTGACCAGATTTCTTCACAAAAAGCAGGAGAGGGTATAATGTCTCCTCTATATCGTGTTAATGGTGTTAAATGCAATACTTGTTTATTTTCGAGTAAAACAAAGAATTCTAACAATTCTACAGGTAATAAACGTTGAGAAAGAGTTAATAAATTGGAAGCAAAATCGGTAAACTTACGGCAAGACACCATGGTCTTTAATATATCATTTAACACCTCATTGATGTAGGATAAACGCTGAACATCTCCGTCCTTATGCATTAAATACAACCCGCAATCCAATCCTTTCAGTTGCTCAATCATATAGTTCACTAAACGACCTTTAATAATAGAACCATGTTGAGGAGCAATCATGTTTATTGGATATTTCTCTATTTCTAACAGCCCATGTAACAAAATCTCCCGGGCCGGCATGTAATGTTCATGAAACGGACGGATATTTTCAAAATGACTTTCATCTTTGGCAAACAGTGACCAATCATCCGTAAATGCACCAAATATATCACTGGAAAACATTATCTTACTTACACTATCAAAGGTACAAAATGCTCCGGGAAAGTGAAGATAAGGCGTGAAAACAAAATGCAGTATACGACTCCCCAGATCCAGCTTCCAATCGTTATCTTCTATAAGCCAGAATGGGGTTTTAAGTGCACAATGCTTCAGCAAGGCTGCTGCTCGCCCGTGTGTCACTAACAGACAGTCGTCTCTCTCAATCTTCTGTTCCAACTCAGATAGAGATCCGGTAATATCCGGGTCCTGATGATGGCATATAAAATAACGTATTTGTGTGAAAGGTATGATTTCTTCAATTTTACGAAGAATACCGGCAGAGGTCAGCTTAGAACCGGGGTCTATTAGTACTGATTGGTTTCCATTCTCAATTAAATAGGCATGACACTGGAATTTGTCACCAGGAAGGTAATGGCCTACCCACCATACACGATCAGCAATTTCTATCGCATGCTGATTATCCATTTCATTCCACTCAGATTCTGATGTCATAATAAATTCAAATAATACTATAATTAGTACTATTATTTCTTAATCATAGCTAGAGCGTATGAATAACCAATATTACATCTACCGTTCGATATTTATCAACACATACATCATCTATAACGAAAAGAGTCTTTTCCTTAAAAGAAACTATTCCTTTAATTACGTTTCTTAAAATGTATACAAACTCAGTAGCGTCCGGTTATTTTTTGCACGTAACACGTAGGGCAAACCTTCCCGCCCGGCCAAGCCGTTCGGACGGGTAGGTTTGCTTTTGTACATTAATCGCAAGGCTAAAGCCTCGCCCTACGTCTCTTCCGACAGTTCGGGTATAAAAAAATGGTACATGCAAAAAACTAACCGGACGCTACTGATATAAACTTGAAACCTACATTATTGCCTTTAAAACAGTTTAGTGTTTAAAATGCCTCTCACCGGTAAATACCATTGCGATTCCATGTTCATTTGCGACATCTATCGAATCCTGATCTTTTTTGGAACCACCGGGTTGTATTATGGCAGTGATCCCGACCTTCGCCGCAATGTCTATACAATCCGGAAAAGGGAAAAAGGCATCAGAGGCCATAACCGTTCCAGTAGTTCTGCCACCTGATTTGCTGATTGCAATGTTTGTGGAGTCAACACGGCTCATCTGGCCCGCTCCCACACCAATAACCATCTTATCTTTTGTAAATATTATTGCATTTGATTTAGCGTGTTTGCAAACCTTCCATGCAAATAATAGTTCATCTATCTCATCATCTGTCGGCGCTTTTTTTGTAACCACCTTCAACTGATCTTTGTCACCGGAATTCATATCTTTATCCTGAACCAGTACCCCTCCAACAACACCTCTAAAATCTTTTATTCCCTTCTTTATGGTAGTATCACCCAGCGAGTCTAATTTTAACAATCGAAGATCTTTCCCCCAACCTCGCTTTGTAGTCAATATTTCAATAGCCTTATCGTCAAAGCCCGGCGCCGCTATCGCCTCAACAAAATGGCCCGGTTCTGTGATGGCCTCAGCTGTCGCCACATCAACTCTCCTATTTAAACTCAGTATACATCCAAAAGCCGAAACGGTATCGGTGCTGTATGCTTTTGTAAAAGCGTCTTTAAGGTTTTCTGCAGTTGCAACACCACATGGATTGGCATGTTTAATTAAGACAGCAGATGGTGTGTCAAACTCCTTAACGATTTCAATTGCGACATCGGTATCCAAAATATTGTTAAAGGACAGTTCCTTACCATGCAACTGTTCCGCATTTGAGATGCATGGAACACCAAGATCCTTAGAGCCATAAAACGCTGCTGTCTGATGTGGATTTTCACCATATCTCAAGTCCTGCTTTTTATGCAGTTCAATGCTTATCGAGTCCGGATAAGCATCTTTATTATCCCTGTTAAAGTAATCAAAGATTATCTTATCGTATTGACTGGTATGTTTAAATGCCTCAGTAACCAGCTCATAACGCGTCTCATATGAGAGATCACAGCCTTTTTCGTTTAATTCTCCCAATAGCGCATCATAACGATCAGGATTTACTACGATCGCAACGTGTTTGAAATTCTTAGCAGCAGACCTGATCATAGATGGTCCACCAATATCAATATTTTCAACAGCCTCTTCCTGAGATACATTTTCTTTGCTGATAGTCTTCTCAAACGGATACAGATTTACAACAACAAGGTCTATAGTGCCAATCCCTAAATCCTCTATCTGTTTCATATGACTTTCGTTATCCCTTACCGCAAGCAGGCCACCATGAATCTTTGGATGGAGCGTCTTTACCCTGCCATCCATTATTTCCGGGAAGCCCGTATATTCAGACACATCGGTAACCTCAATATCATTTTCTCTGATCGACTTAGCAGTACCACCCGTCGACATAATTTTAATACCAAGGTCTGCTAAACCTTTAGCGAGGTCTATTATTCCTGTCTTATCAGAAACGCTTATCAGGGCGGTCTTTATCTTTGCCATATACAACTCCCTTCAATTGCTAATTACGTAGATTATTAGCTGCTGTTCAAAATAGTAAATACGGCATCTGCCATATGTTTGTTCATTACAAAATATTCTTAAATATTACACTTTCACGTGTAATTTAGCATTTTTGGTAATAGGAAAAAATGCTACCAAAACAACCTTATTATGTCAAAACAATAAGCGCAATAATTTTACGAGGGAAATCACAGGGTAATTATAGGATATTTATCGTTGTAAAATTATTGTAAAAATGCTACTCTGCCGACGCATAAGTGTAAATTAACTAATAGCTTAAAAATAAGTCTAAAGAATACGCTGTAGTACTTAATTGAGATTTGTTTATGAATAACTATGCCCCAGAGAAAGAAACGGGAAAAAAGTGCTGCAAATGATATGGCAGCAAACTATCAGTCTGCTACGACGCTCGCAGATAGAGTCGAGCAAGGTAAGTATGTTGCCCCAGCTGCCACATCAGATAAAAATGATTCCAAAAAGGTTGAATATTCTGTCTCTGGTGGGCTTGTTTCCAGACTATCCAAGCTCAATATCTCCATTGCCATTACCTCCTATCAGTCCGACCTGCTCTATTTAGTTGGCCGTAACAAGGAAGGCGGCATTAACATCCATCAGGCCAGCATGTGCAAGCCCATGGGGCTGTGCATGGATACTCAGGGCGGCCTGACCATGAACGCTGGCTACCATGTCATGCGTTTTGAGAACGTTTTGGAGACAGGTCAGCGTATCAACCACATCTTCGATGCCTGCTATATGCCACGTACTGTCCATGTTACCGGCAGGCTCGATGCCCATGATGTTGGTATCGATGACAAAGGCCGACCGGTTTTTGTCAACACACGCTTTAATTGTCTTTCTACGGTCTCATCCCGTCATAGTTTTGTGATGTTGTGGAAGCCTTTTTTTGTCTCTGCCCTCATCGATGAGGACCGTTGTCACTTAAACGGCCTGGCCATGCAGGATGGTAAACCTCGTTATGTAACTGCGGTTAGCCGTTCAGACACCATTGACGGTTGGCGTGACCGGCGGGTAGATGGTGGAATTATGATCGATGTTGAAAGCAACGAAATTATCTGTGAGGGCTTGTCAATGCCACACTCACCGAGAGTCCACAACGGCGAGATATGGCTCCTTAATTCCGGTGCTGGAGAGCTGGGAGTGGTCAAGAAAGACAAGAATGGCAAGGGCAAGTTTGAACCACGCATATTCTGCCCCGGCTTTCTGCGTGGTCTGACCTTCCATGGCAACCTGGCACTTGTCGGGCTTTCCAAGCCACGCTACAAGCGCTTTGAGGGGCTTGATCTTGATCAAAAGCTCAAAGAGGCTGATTCGGAACCGTGGTGTGGTGTCCAGATCATAGATCTTACATCCGGCACTTGTGTTGACTGGCTGCGAATCGACGGCAATATCTCCGAGCTTTACGATCTGGAGATTATTCCTGGCTTTGCCTGTCCGATGGCAGTGTCGCCTGTATCAAAGGAGGCTGGGACCCTGATTACCTTTGCACCCGAAAGAGAGTAAGAGAAGATAGGGACAGGAGAGAAGAAGCCGTCCGTATAGCGGTCAAACCGCAACCTACGGCTTAAAATGTCTGAATATTGTTTTTGACAGACCTATAGATATATTGTTATTACATTCAAACATCGTAAAAAAGAGTACAAACTATTGTATAAAAAACAAACTCAACTTAGCGTATTCGGAGGACTTTGAAGAAATTTACGTGTGATTAATTCATGAGCTCTTCTTACATTTGAATTTACTTATTGTAGTGGTTTGATTTATCAAACCCTTATCATCAGGCACGATAAATCGTGCCGCTACATCAAGATTTAACATTGAAATCCCTATACATAAATTTACATTAACAACACTATCATTAAAAAAAGCTAATTTATCTGAATCAATATTCAATGAAAACAAAGAGGACGAAAAAGAAACTAAGTTTTCCGGCACGAGTTGCAATTGTCTCCACATTCGTCGGTGCCATGTTTACCGGTTATTACAGCCGTATTCGTACGGCCTATGGCGGGACGCTTACCGAAGACCCTCTCAATCCAGGGGTATGGACGGGTTCTGGGGCAGCGGGTGCAGATACGACACAGTCCCCAACCCCTGCTGCCGGCGGGGCTCTTTCTGTGACTACTAATGCTGGGTTTGGTATTGACACTACCACAAATGGGGGTGCTGCCTTAGACCTGGACAACGGAGCCGCAGATACTTCTATAACGTTTACCGATAATAACAGCTCAATTATTACTGGTGCCAGCGAGGGGATTGATGCCGACAACGGCGGCACGGGTGGAATGACGATTACAACTACCGGAACTGTCACCGGGACTGCCAGTGACGGGATTAATGCCTACGCCTGCGGATTTGTCAGTAGTCCAACATATATGACCATAGACGTAGCTAATGTCACTGGCGGAGTGGATGGGATTGATGCCAACAACCGCGGCACGGGTGATCTGTCAGTCACCGTCAGTGGTGCAGTCTCCGGTGGTACCGGCTATGGAATCAGGACTAGGACTCCTACCGGTAACACGACCAATATCACTTTGAATTCTGGCGCTTCTGTAACAGGTGGCAGTGGAGCCATCTATAATGATGGCGGGAATTCTACGACGATCGTTAACACCGGCGCTTCGGTCACCGGTAATGTCAACATGGGAACAGGAACAGATGTCTTCAACCTGGCAGGCGGCACCTTTTACGGCGCCGGCGGTGGCACCGGGGTGTTTGGTATTATTGCTAACGATGTGACCAATAGCGGTATCATTACTATGCAGGATGGTGCAGCAGGTGATGTATTGACGGTGACTGGTGACTATACCGGCACTGGAACTCTCAAAATTGACACGGTACTTGACGATGGCACTGTGGACACAACAGACAAACTGAAGGTGACTGGCGTCACCAACGCCGGCACGACGACAGTTAATGTCAACAATGCTGGCGGGACTGGTGCTTTGACCGGTTCCGGTCCGACGGATGGCATCAAGGTTATCGAGGTTACCGGTACCTCGACAGGCTCTTTCGCCGTAGCCAACGGCGGTGTTGGCGGTGGGGCCTACCTGTACAATCTTTACAAGGCCGATGGTCAGAACTGGTATCTGCAGTCTTTAGGGTTATTACCGCAGACAGCTGGTTATCGTATACTGGCGCCAATTTTCACTTATATGAATTCTTTGCATGGTCGGGTAGGTCATCGTGAAGATAGGAATGGTGTTGTTGGAAAGCGAGACTATAAAGGTATGGATGGCTGGATCAGGGTGATCGGTAACACCCGTGATATATCACCTGATGGCCATGCAAGTTTTAGGGATAATCGATACTACACGCAGGCCGGTATAGACAGGGAAATTATTAGAAATGGCTACGGACGGTGGATGGTTGGTGTCAACGGTTTGATTGGCCGTAGCGAAGTCAGGGTAGATGGTGTAGATGAAAAGAGGGTCGCATCTATTGATAGTGATTTTTATGGTTTTGGAGTAACTTCCACATGGTACGGTGATAAAGGTTTTTACGCTGATCTCGTTGCACAGCATACTCTCTATACTGCAGACTTTCACTCCACTCGCATCAGGGAACATCAAATCGATGGTGAAAACATCGTTTTTAGCGGTGAGTTTGGCCAACGCATCCACCTGTGGAAAAGCTGGGGCAATACCAGCGTAGTCCCACACGCAGAGTTTACCTGGAGCAGGTCTACTTTTGACCCATTTACTGATTCTGATGGAGTAAGGGTCAGTATGGATAATAGTCAGAACCACACATTGACCGGCAAGTTTGGTCTGATGTTGGAGCGTCGATCTGCCCCGGAGAAGCCGGTCAAAGTTGTTGGTTTCGTTGCTTCAAACTTTTACGCCAACCTCGATGGCGATAAAACAGCAATCAACGCATCTGGTACTAACCTGGATTTTCCTGAACAAGATGCCTGGCTGGAAGTTAGTGGTGGAGGCACGGTTAAGATTCGCGATGCTGTTGACTTTTACGCGCAAGGAGCGGCAAAGACTTCAATGGATGATTTTGGAGACTCTTACAGTGCCGAAGCAACGTTTGGCTTCCGTATAAGTTTTTGATTTGGCAAGTAGGCATACAAAGAGGTCACGTACTTCCATGACGACATATGTGCCTTAATACATTCCACACTGGTAGCCCTTTATCTGTTACTTCGAATGTCACCAATGAAACTTTGTAATAATTGGTAAATCATTACATTATTTAAGCACTTCAAAGAGAGTCACACTCTTTTTTTCCCTGGTAAGCGTATCATCCTTTACACCGAATTTGTCAGTCTTACACGGTAATAATTTTCCTTGCTAGAGATAAGCATGTTTGATAGTATCAAATTTACCATCTCATCGCCTCAAACTCAGGCTTTGTGACTGAATTCGGTGTTACACTATGTTTGTATGAAAAGACTATTCATTACTAAATGATAATTTTGCCAATGCAAGATTACTAAGCAATTCCAGTTATTGATCGATACTTGCATAAACTTAAAATAAAGGTGAAAAATTATGAAAAAGAAGTACATATTTTTTTTTGGTAACAACAGTGCTGATGGCAATGCCACAATGAAGGACCTTCTCGGCGGCAAGGGCGCAAATCTTGCGGAGATGGCTAATCTCGGATTCCCCGTGCCTTCCGGGTTTACCATTACAACTCAGGCATGCGATGAATATAATAATAATAAAAAATTCCCTACTGGACTTCAAAGTGAAATTGATAGAAACCTCTCCCGCCTTGAACGTGAAATGGGCGCTAAATTAGGAGATGCAAAGAACCCCTTGTTAGTGTCGGTAAGAAGCGGAGCTGCTGCTTCTATGCCAGGGATGATGGACACGGTGCTAAATCTGGGATTGAACCCTGATTCTGTACAGGGCCTTATCAATAAAACTAATAATAAAAGATTCCCATGGGACGCGTATAGACGGTTTATAAATATGTTTGGTAATGTTGTAATGGGCATGAAACATCATGACTTTGAAGAAATACTTGATCGACACAAAGAAGAGGCAAATGTTGAAAACGATACGGACCTTAGTGCAGAGCAATTGAAGGAGGTCTGTAAGGATTTCATTGCTATTTACAAAAAGAAAACGGGCACCAATTTCCCTTTAGACCCTAAAGAACAGTTGCGTAAAGCGATAGTCGCGGTTTTTGATTCCTGGAATAATCCAAGAGCGGTAAAGTATAGAAAAATATACGACATCAGTGGTTTATTAGGAACAGCCGTAAATATTCAAGCTATGGTTTTCGGCAATACTGGTAATAACTCCGCAACAGGTGTGTGCTTTACCAGGAACCCATCTACTGGCGAGAACAAATTCTACGGAGAGTTTCTACTGAACGCGCAGGGTGAGGATGTTGTCGCAGGTATACGAACTCCGGAACCAATAACCGATTTGGCAAAAGAGTTACCCGCAGCATATAAAAAGTTAGTAAATATAAAAAACAAATTGGAGAAACACTACAAAGATTTACAAGACATGGAGTTTACTATACAAGAAGGAAAGTTGTATATGCTCCAGACACGAAATGGAAAAAGAACCACACAGGCAGCCGTAAAGATCGCTGTTGATATGGTACAGGAAAAGCTTATTGACAAACGAATGGCTGTCAGCAGGATAGACCCGGACCAACTGGACCAGCTGCTGCACCCAACATTTGATCCGAAAGCGAAAAGAGGTGTTATTGCGACAGGACTACCGGCATCACCGGGAGCCGCTTCAGGCAAAGTTACATTCCACGCCGATGAGGCAGAAAAGTTAGTGGCAAAGCATGAGAAAGTCATACTTGTACGAATAGAGACATCCCCGGAAGATATTGGAGGCATGCATGTCGCAGAGGGGATACTCACAACCAAAGGTGGTATGACTTCGCACGCAGCCGTAGTTGCCAGAGGGATGGGAACATGCTGTGTGGCAGGATGTGGCAGCATTCTGATAGATTATGAGAAAGAGGAATTCAGTGTAGGTGAAAAAACGATAAAAAAAGGTGATTACATTTCCCTGGATGGATCGCGTGGTGAAGTCATTCTGGGACAAGTACCCACCGTAGAGCCTACACTCAGTGGGGATTTCAGCAAACTTATGAAATGGACGGATGAAATTCGCAGACTTAAGATCAGGACAAACGCAGACACACCAGAAGACGCGAAGAGGGCAAGAGATTTTGGAGCCGAGGGGATAGGGCTATGCCGCACAGAACATATGTTTTTCGGTGAACACCGTATTGATTACGTCAGACAGATGATACTTACGGCAGGAAACGTTACCCGTCTGAAAACATCTGTGCATGAGATGCAGGCAGAGCTTGGCCAAGCGCCAAAGAAAAAACAATCTTCATTGATTCATAAAACAAAGGCTATTCAAGTCAAACTTAGAGTGTCGGAAAGGCTCTATAAAGGCGCGCTGAATAAATTGCTACCCATGCAAAGAAGTGATTTTGCAAAGATTTTTACGGTCATGAACGGCTTTCCTGTAACTATTCGCCTTCTCGATCCGCCATTACATGAATTCCTGCCTAATGAAAAACATTTACAAATTGTACTTGCAAAAAAAATGGGAATGACTCTTAAAGCAGTCAGAGACAGGGTTGATAGCCTCCATGAAACCAACCCCATGTTGGGATTAAGAGGGTGTCGCCTGGGCATTATCTACCCGGATATTTATCAAATGCAGGTAAAGGCAATAATGGAAGCAGCATGTGCTGTAAAAAAGAAGGGTATTAAAGTGATACCAGAGATAATGGTCCCCCTTGTAGGTACTGATGAAGAGATGAATGTCCTTGAAAAAGATATTAGAATGGTAGCGAACGAAGTATTAGTGAAAAAGGGTGCAAAGATAAATTATAAGATCGGAACAATGATAGAGATACCAAGGGCAGCTTTAATCGCTGATCGTATAGCTAAATATGCTGAATTTTTCTCATTTGGGACTAACGATTTAACCCAAATGACGTATGGATATAGCCGTGACGATGTGGGATCTTTTGTACCGCAGTTTACTGCACTCGGAATATTAGAAAAAGATCCTTTTCAGGTCCTCGATCAGGAAGGTGTAGGACAGTTAGTTACCGCCGGTATCAAAAAAGGACGAAAAACAAAACCAAATCTCAAGGTAGGAATTTGTGGTGAACATGGAGGAGAGCCGTCATCTATACAATTCTGTCACAGAAACGCTATGGACTATGTAAGCTGTTCACCTTTCAGGGTACCAATCGCGCGATTATCAGCCGCTCAAGCAGCAATAAAGGAAAGGCAATAGATGGACAGCTTTCACCCTGAAAAACACAAACAATCTCCTCAATTGATTAAAGAGAACTTCGTTCTAAAATCTATTACTTTTATAAAGGAAATTTTTTCATGGTATTTTTATCAAAGAGAAACTCTTGAGGTAAAATTAAAGCAGAAAAGTACACAAATAGATGACCTGAAGGCACAATTAAACATTGTGAACCACATGTATGAAGAAGGAAGAAACCTTTTGAAGGAGCAGAAAAGGGATCTCGAAGAGATGCTGAAAATGGAACGAAAAGGCGCAAACATCCCTTCTCTGGTACAGTTAGACAGGAAGCAACCAAAAATATCTCAAATATCTAAAATAAAGATCAATAAACTGAAAGCAAAGATAGAGAGACTGACAAAAGCAGGTATCCCTACCGCACTGGAAGGGTATTATGAAATTGGCCTGATCGCCTATTACAATGGCCAGATTGACGAAGCAATCAAACAATGGGAAACAGTAATAGATCTGGACAAAAACAATAGAAATGCCAATCATAATCTGGGAATTGCTTATTTTAAAACCAAGATGTATGACGAAGCCATTTCAACATTAAATGCAGTTGTAAATAATAATCCGAAAGACCACTCTCCGCATTATTGCCTTGGGCTTGCACATAACAAGAAACAAAATTTTGCATCTGCTATTCCTGAATTCAAAAAAGCCTTAACATTTGATCCCAATGATGAAACTATTTACTACAACCTTGGATTATCTTATGATCATAATGGAGAAACAGATGAGGCAATTAATACCTACAATAAAGTAATTGAACTTAATACCAAACATATCGATTCGGTTTTTCATCTTGCAATTCTTTACAAGAAAAAAGGTTTAATTGATAAAGCAATTACCGAGTTCAAAAAGGTCGTAAGCACTAATACCTCTAATGTAACTGCATATTATTATCTGGGATGTTGTTACGAAGAGAAAGGGGTAACTGCAAACGCTAAAAAAGAATTTGGCTGCGCCATTAAAACGGACCCGCAACACGTTTCCTCGCTTTATCGCCTGGGTGTTATCGATATGAAAAATGGAGACGATAAAGACGCTGCTTCTCACTTTAAGGCTATCCTGAAAATTGACACAAAAAACTATGATGCACATTATAATTTGGGGCTTCTTTACTATAAAGAAGAAAAATATGATGAAGCAATTACAGAATACAAAGAAGCATTAGACACAAAAAAAGACAACGCGGATATTTATTACAATATGGGGCTCGCTTATTTTAAAAAGAAGCTTTATGAAGATGCGATTTCAACTCTTAAAAGTGCACTGAAGATCGAGAACAAACATGTAGAAGCCTTACATGAATTGGGTAATTCGTATCATAGCATTGGAAATTACGAAAAAGCTATCTCTCTGTTCAATAAGGTTTTAACACTTAATCCTGACAATGCATTTTGTTACTTTAACCTGGGCAATGCTTACCGCGCTGATAAAAAACGTAATGAAGCACACACCGCCTACAAAAAAGCACTTGAAATCAATCCTGACTATGCTGAAGCATGGAATGCGCTCGGTATTATATGCAGGGAAAGAGGGAATCGTGATGAAGCGTTTCATGCACATAAGAAGGCGTTAGAAATAAACCCTTCCTACGCCGAGGCATATAAAAACCTTGGTGTATTAAGTGATGACAATGGTGAATTGGAAGATGCTGTTACCTATTACAATAAAGCAATTAAATTCAGGTCTGATTATGCCGAGGCATACAATAATTTAGGAGTAATTTATTCTAAGCAGAATAAAACAGACAAGGCAATCGCATTTTACAAGGCGGCCCTGGATTTAAATCCGGACTATGCGGAGGCATATAATAATCGAGGAGTGGCATACGACAGTAAAAACATGTTCAACGAAGCCATAGAACAGTACAAGATGGCAATTGAAAATAACTCAAAATATGCCGAGGCATTTAATAATCTTGGCACTACGTATGCGAAAAAAATAATGCACACTCAGGCAATCGCAGAATACAAAAAAGCGATCAGAATTAATCCTGAATACTCTGAAGCACACTTTAATATCGGTATTGCTTATAACAAAAAGAAGATGTATGACAACGCAATCGCATCGTTTAAGAAAGCTATAGAATTAAATCCGGACGATGAAGCCGCTCATTACAATCTTGGTATAGTATACAGCAAAAAACGAATGTACGATGATGCTATTCTTGAATATAAGAAAGTCATTGAATCAAATCCAAGCTTGCCAGATGTACATTACAATTTAGGGGTAGTATACCGAGAAAAAGGAATGCACTTCCAGGCGAAGAGAGAAGTCTCATTGTATAAAAAACTCAGTAGCCGTAATTAAACAATCTGGATTACCATACTTAATCAATTAAAAAAGCGCCTCCCTGTTTAAGTGAAGGCGCTTTTAAACTACTTTTAACTGGCACTTTCTGAAACCCTTGTTATTACTTTTTCTCCTTGTAATCCTTGATTGCCGCTTCAATAGCTTCCTGAGCCAGAACTGAACAGTGCATCTTATTTGGTGGTAAGCCGTCCAGTGCCTCAGCTACCGCTTCGTTTGTAACCTCCAGCGCCTCATCCAGAGTCTTGCCCACAATCATTTCAGTAGACATACTACTTGTTGCAATTGCCGCCCCGCAACCAAATGTCTTAAACTTTGCTTCTACAATTTTATCACCTTCTACCTTCAGGTATAATCTCATCACATCACCACAAGCAGGATTACCCACGGTCCCAACAGCATCTGCATCCTTTATATCACCCATATTTCTGGGTTCCATAAAATGGTCCATCACCTTTTCACTGTATGGTCCATTCATATCATCAGACATAAATAAAACTCCTTTCAACTGAAAAAAACGGAGGGTTTAACTATTACGAGTATGTCCATCACAACCTACTGAATCAATCATTCAGTTAGATTCTCCGGAAGACTTCCACATCATTAGTAAAGAAATCACAAACTGTATAAAGAAACCTATTACCGCAAAAACGCCTCCAATAAATACGGTAATTGCAAAGACCGGTATTCGTTTTGTTAACCACCAGGAAAACACATCCATCAACAAGGAACCAAAAGGGAAGATTAACAATGTTATTTTAAGTTTCTCATTAATCGGAGTAAACAAAAAAATTATTCCACTTAAGGCAAAAATTACACCTATGCTGACAATATGGATATGACTTAGCGTTATAAGTCTATGTATTGATATTCCATTGTTAATCCTTGTGAAAATATCACTGACTGTTGATAACTTATCAAACGGCGCAAACGCCGCATCTCCGCCTGCAGTGTGGCAAAGCAGACAATTCTTCAGTATGATACTCTTCACTTCATTAGACTTCTCTTTTTCGGCACCTCCCTTTGCCCAATGAATCAGGCTATTTCTTTCGTACTCATTTTCAAGATGTTGCCTCATGGTACCATTGAGTTTCGACTCGACAAGCAAAACGTCCGGTTGGCCATAATAGGTCAAAACTATATCTTGAAGTGAGAACCCGGCTATTCCATCAGCCCTGTTGTATGTAAAAAAAACGTTTAACTGAGAAAAGACAAACCCTATTCCCATACAAACCAGGAAAAGGGTGCATAACAGCTTCACACTCACCGGCAATGTATTCAGCCGGAATTCACGCAATCTAACCATTCAACACTTTCAAGGAACTTTCTAACAATGAATAGACTTTCCAGAATCAAGTTTATGACTCTTCATAGTTCTATTCTCAAATGTAACGTATTCATCATAGCCGGCCTCAGCTGCAAGCGATATTGCCTTATCAAAATCTCTACCCACTTCACCATGAGTATGAGCATCAGAACCGAAAACAATAGGTATATCGAACCTCTTATAAACCTTTAGAATTTCGTTTGAAGGATAAATCTCATTCACCGGTTTTCTCAAACCAGAGGTATTAATCTCCACCGCAACTCCGCACTCTTTAAAGACCTTCGCTGTCTTCTCTAAATCCTCTAGTAGTTCGTGGCTTGGCCGGTTCCCAAACTTCTTCACAAGATCACAATGTCCAATTATATCAAACAGCAAAGTACGGGCAGATTTTCGCAATAATCCAAAATACTCTTTATAAACTAAATCAACATCCTTGCTATCCCACTTTTTACGTTCTCCCGGATGGTCAAAAGCCCACTCACCAATATAATGCACAGACCCTATTACATAATCAAAATCGTGTCCTTTTAAGAGATCTTTGGTGTAAGATACCGAGTCCGGAGTATAGTCCGCTTCTATTCCTAACTTAATTCTAATCTCAGGAAATGACTTACGTAGTTCAAGAACCTCGCTTACATAATCCGGAAGTTCTTCAAGTGCCATTGCCAGCCCCAGCTCTTTACCTCTATCACCACGCAAAGGCAAATGATCACTAAAACCCATTTCATCAAGTTCACAACTTATTGCCTTCCTGACATAGTCTGCCATCTCACCATCCGCATGGCCACACCGACTTGTATGCATATGATAGTCTATCACTAATGAGTCCTTTATAATAAACACCTAATTTATAATCTGTTATGACAGAGTCGCTTTACTTGCTGGCAGTTACACCGAGTCGTTTATATTAACGGCACCCATGTAGAGTGCTGTAGCAGGCTACAGATTAATACAACAACCGTTTCATTCTACCTGTGTAATAAGCTAATAACAATAAGAAAATAAGCTCCATTTAATAATATGCCAACAAAGAAGAACAGTCATTAATAATGGCTGAGCATCAATCTATAATTGATTGTAATTGGTTTTGGCAATCTTATTATATTTATGATAAATTGCAGTTTTGAATAATCACTTTTTTGGTATTTTTTGAAACAATGATTTTAAAATCTAGTTAATTTATGAAAAAAACTACCCAATTAAAACAGATGATATTGAGCCCACAATTAGAATTTCTTATGGAAGCTCATTCTGGCATGTCAGCCAAAATAGTTGAAGAAGCTGGATTTAAAGGGATTTGGGGCAGTGGGCTTTCAATCTCCGGTTCTTTAGGCGTTCGGGATAATAACGAGGCAAGCTGGACACAGGTTTTAGATGTTTTAGAGTTCATGAGCGATGCCACCACGATTCCTATTCTCATGGATGGAGACACCGGATATGGTAACTTTAACAATATGCGCCGTCTCGTTAAAAAACTGGAGCAACGAGAAATTGCGGGAGTCTGCATCGAAGATAAAATCTTCCCCAAAACTAATAGCTTTCTCCGGGATGGAGCTCAACCTTTAGCCAATATCGATGAGTTTTGCGGGAAAATTAAAGCTGGCAAGGATATTCAAAAGGATGATGACTTTGTTATCGTAGCTCGCATAGAAGCCTTTATCGCGGGATGGGGGCTCAAAGAAGCTTTGAAACGAGCGGAAGCGTATCGTCTGGCAGGAGCAGACGCAATCCTGGTACACAGTAAATTATCTAACGCATGTGAAATTTTTGATTTTATGACAGAATGGGAAAACCGTGCACCAGTCGCAATTGTTCCCACTAAGTATTACACGACACCCATCGACGATTATAGAAAACGCAATATTTCACTAGCCATCTGGGCAAACCAAATTTTCCGGGGTTCTATTCAAAAAATGCAGGAAATTTCCCAGCAAATCTACCAGGAACAGAACCTGCTCAACGTCGAAGACTCCATTGTCCCGGTCAAAGAAATTTTTCGACTTCAAGACGATAAGGAACTGGCCATAGCGGAAGAGCAATACTTAAGCCCGAAAACGGGAAACCAGCGAAGGGCCATTATCCTTGCATCTACTCGCGGAGATCAACTGGGAGAGCTCACAGAGTCCATTCCAAAAACCATGATTAAAATCGGGAAGAAGAGTATCCTGGAACGAGCGGTAGAACATCTTAACGAACATCATATAAAAAATATTATGGTGGTCGCCGGATACAAGAGAGAAAAAATTAACCTTCCCAATTTAAACATTATTGCAAATGACGACTATGAAACAACGGGAGAGATGGTCTCTCTCACCAAGGCGATTGATACTACCCAGGAAGAATCCGTTATTCTATTTGGTGACGTCCTCTTTAAAAAATATGTTCTTAGTATCATGCTGGATGATCCGTCAGACATTGTCCTTATCGTGGATTCTGTATTTTCTCTTAAGAAACAATATCGATCTGATTTTGTTCATGTACGTTCTACGGAAGGGAAGTCATTCTTCCCCGAAGATAACTACTATCTGGAAAAAATTGTTTATGATCAACCTGGTACAGAATACTATGGAGAGTGGACGGGAATGATGAAGCTGACAGTAAAAGGTATGATAATCGTAAAAGCTTTCATTCAGGAGTTCCGAAATAAACCGGGGTTCCAAAAGATGGATATTCGGGATATGCTCAACCAATTAGTCCAACGTGGAAATAAAGTTAAAATCCAGACGATCTCAGGACACAGGATTGATGTAAACAATATTGATGATTTTTCTTTGGCTGGAGAATTTTGATTTTACAGGATCAGAAACCTATATCTGTAGTTTGAAGAGAAGGACGGAGTTGTTTTTTTTCACCCGATAATCATTCAGGCAAGCAGGAATTCCATGAGTAAGAATCGGGATCCTTTCGAAAGAAAGGGTATTGAAATTGAACGGTTACCAATCCCTTTACAACAACTTCTTTAGCAACTTTTTATCCGGCGGTCTGTTGGCCTTGTACACTATTACACCACTCTTATCCAGGACGATATTTAATGGAATGCCCATAACCTTATAGAGTCTGGCCACGTCAGCTTTAGAATCAAGAACTACCGGATAATTAATCTTCTTTTTATCCACCAGAGATTTGACCTTTTTTGCACTTTCCTGAATATCAATACCCAATACATTAAGGCCTTGATCTTTAAATTCAGTATAAAATTCTTTCAGGAGAGGTATTTCATGTCTGCACGACGGACACCATGTGGCGCCGAAAACCAGTAAGGTAACCTTGTCTTTAGCAAAAGATCCTAACTCAATCTCCTTTCCATCGAGAGTCAACAGGGTAAATGGAGCCGCCCTTTTCCCAATATCTACACCGGTCTCAACCTCAGCAAACACGTTATCATCTGAAGCACTGAACGGCAAGACGAACATTCCGAGTATACTCAATAGTGAAATCGCAAACAATCTCGTAATCAAATCCATGAAAAACCTCTTATATTATTTAAATTGTGATAAGTGTATTTTAAAACTAAACAACTGTAGAGGACTGAATAAACTATTGTTTGCTTAACAGTCTTTGCAAGTACCGTAGAAAGATACGTGATATCTGGAAGGTGTAAACTCTTCCAGAATTTCGCTTGGCAGTTCAGGGCTTACGCTATCTCCATCAACATCAGAGATTTTGTTGCACCCTAAACAGATGATGTGATGGTGAGTCTCCGTATTCGGATCGTAATGCTTTCTTTCATCATCGATGGTGATCTTCAGTACCTCACCCATCTTTTCCAGGATATCCAACGTCTTATAAACGGTTGTAAAAGAGATGGTAGGATAATTTTTCTTTATCTTGTCAAAAATATCCTCTGCAGATGGATGGTTCAAATTACCCTCAAGAATTTTAAAGATTCCTAAACGTTGCGGGGTAATCTTAAAACTCTTACTCCTGAATTTTTCTATCAGATTTTCAGATGTATCCATGTAGTCACCAAATAAAAAATTTAAAAACTATTATTGAAACATATTCAACATGAATTATTAAACAATAATCGTTACATGTTGTCAAACCTAATTTTACATAATTTATAGTTATCTATAATTTTGTTGGTTTTGTAGGATCCAGACCCGTTAATCCCTATCCTTCCGTCAGACAGGCTACAAGTTGGTGCAAACGGTGTATCGTCAGCATTTATCAGCACCCAGTTACGCGCAATAAACAAGAATATCAGTACGATAAAAATGGTCATCATACCTTCCAAAACAAGTCTACCTATATCAGAATCAACATTCACCTTGCTTCTCATATCCATACCCTCCTTTTTAATTTATTAATAATATTCCTTGTTATCTCTACGTACCTACCATTTTCCTCATAAGTCCCAAACCATCTTGTTATTCCCAAACCTGCACAGACAGGAAAACAGGAATCCAAAATTTATCTGATTTCGTAAAATTTCGTTAAGAAGCGTTCATCCTCAAAACTGATAATAATTAAACTTAGTCATTGAATTTCATTAAAAAAAATCTATAATCTGCTTGAATAAGCAGTAAATTACCCGGTCTTTCACTTGCCGAACTTTTGCACAACAACATCAATTTATTTTATTTTTCTTTAAATAACGATAGCCTGACTAACTCTTTTGCGAACTATAACGAATTATAGCGAATATATCAAGTAGTAAATTCGCTATCTATTATGGATATTTTAAAAAAACTAGATAAGTTCATAAAATCAAAACACTTAAAGAGGGGTGAGTTTGCGAACAAAATTTCTCTTTCTAACAGTTATGTATCTGAAATTCTCAGTGGAAAGCGCGACATCTCTATAAAATTTAAAAAGGGATTCCAGTCAGCATTTGGTTTTCCTGTTGAAGAATTGGCTCAAATGATGCCGATATCACCGGAAAACTACTCTGCACAAGACACCGGCGGAGAAACAGACAACACAACCTATTCCAAAATCCCACTTTTCAACATTAAGGCATCTTCCGGACATGAGTCATTTGTAAATGACGAGAAAATCGGTGCGGATCTTATGTTTCGTAAAGATTGGCTGCAGAGAGAGCTTAAATCAGACCCCAACAATCTATTTATTCTCAGCGCTGAAACAGACTCCATGGAACCTACAATCAAACATGATGCTCTTTTAATTGTAGACAAGAGTATTGACAGGATAATAACCGAGGGAATATATGTTTTAAGCAGAGGCGATACAATCCTCATAAAAAGGATCAGGAAACTCTCAGAAGATACGATAGAACTTATCAGCGACAACCCAGCATACGGCAAGGAATCAATAAAACTGAGCAATCAGCCGGGAGTCACGATCCTGGGCAAGGTTATCTATATCTGGAGTGGGAGGAAGATATGAGAAAAAATCCCTAACTATCCTTTTACCGTTTCTATATGATTAAGAGTCAAGTTAGGTCACTGTCTATACAAAAACCATTCTTCGACTCTGCTCAGGATGATGTCACACTCATATGGATGGTAGTCTATCAAAGTTAAAGAGGCCAAAATGATAAATTATTGAACTAAAATGGATTGCAGTAAAACAACTATGATATTGAAATGATGATCAGAGCTATAGATAAATTTCACGAGTTAGATAAAGGCGTAATGGGAGTTGTACGTGCAGCTGATGTCTACGCTTTGCACGTCATAGCAAAGATTAGAAATCAAAAAATTGATATGGATGTGATAAACTCAATATTGTCAGAAAATAAAATATCTGGGCTTAATTTGGTTAGTTATGCTTACACAAAAAATGAACTAAAGCAATTAGAAGAGAAAGGTCATTTCACCGAAATAGGTCAACAAATTATAGTTGCTACTCATACTGCATTAGAATCGTATTTAATATTGAAGTTTAGGGAATATTACAGACATTTAACATTAGGTAATAATGAAGGGATAGTGGAAGAAACGCTAAGTCGTTTAAACTTTCGATGTCTAAATGATTTTAAGGATGCCTACAAAAAGTTCTTTAAAATCCATATCCCTTCCTTTGATGTTAGCTACCACTCATCCGATGGGTGCAATTTCGAGCCTGAAAATAGCTGGGAGGCCTTAATTTTAATATATAAAGCACGAAATGATATTGTCCACAAAGGAGTGTCACTTGACTATAAGGTTTCCACTCTCATGGATAGCTGGTACCCATTTGATTTTGTACGAAGATGGGTGTCAGGTTTTGATGCAAATTTTGATAGCCACATATATCAAAATAGAGAAACAAGGTTATACCGTGAGTATAAGGAGCGTGCTATTAGTAATGGTATATCGATCTAATATCAGCATGAAGCCAGCCACCAGATTATGTGTGGCTTAGTATTTAATAACACTGCCTTCCAAGCCTCTTGCATGTATTACGATCAGGAGGTGGTGCCTATATGTAGCGTTACCCAAAACATATTATATAACATATGAAATCTAATATTACACTTATCGGTATGCCCGGCGCCGGGAAAAGCACTGTGGGAATAATACTTGCCAAGAATTTATCTTTTGGCTTTATTGATACGGATGTACTCATACAGATCAATCAGCAGAAGTCCCTGCAGCAAATCCTTGATGAGAGTGACCATCTCAATTTAAGGAAGATTGAGGAACATGAAATTATGAAATTGAATATTAGAAATCATGTTATAGCAACCGGCGGGAGCGCTGCTTACAGCACAAACGCGATGTCCCATTTACTGAACATATCAACGGTAATCTTCCTTGAAGTCAGCTTTGAAGAAATTAAAAGGAGGATTCACAATTTCAAGACAAGGGGTATCGCAAAATCAGAAACCCAGACATTCAGAGATCTGTATGAAGAACGTCAATCCATTTATAAAAAATACGCTGAAATAACGATTGATTGTAATCGGTTAGACCAGGAAGAAATTGCTATGCAGATTGCAGAATCTATCCAAGATTAGAATTTGTAATTGTTTGGAGCGCAGTGACACGGTCACTGCTTGATACGCATCATCACGGATGATGCACTCCATATTTAAAGGAGGTTATGTGATAAAAAAGTTAAGTCTACCTGTTATTCTCCAGATTACCATAGTTTGTCTCAGTATCGCGTTTCTATCGATGTCATCACTCGTTGCAAAGGAAGTCATCATCGCAATTGGTGACAGCATTACTCAAGCAGATACACACTGGACAGTACAGGGACACAGGAATGCGATACAAGGTGGTTGGGTTACCCGACTCGAAAATCTTCTAGAGGAGGATTTCCCTGGTGAATACGAAGTTGTCAACAGAGGAATAAATGGCGACACGGCACGGGGAGTGTTAAGCAGATTAGACAGAGATGTGATTCTGCGGCAACCGGACATTATTATTATCGCAATCGGCACAAATGACATATTTGCCAGGTTGAGCGCAGACCCGAACTCAACTCCTGACGCCTATCAGACTACAATTACCAGGCTCTTCAACAAACTGCAACAAGATCTACCAGACACAACCGTCTTTGTCATGGGCATGACAACAACACTGAGAAAATATGCCCATATGAGATTTGGAGATTTTCTTCCACAACAGAAGGTTGTGCAAGCTGTTTTTAACGATTACAACAACATCCTTAAGAAATTGGCACGGGACTTCAAGTTCCTTTATATAGATCTCCCTGCTCAATGGCCGGGAGATGTTGAGACCAGTTGGAGATTCTATGCCGACGGTATACATCCAAATAACGGAGGATATGATCTCATGACGAATACTCTATACAACGCTTTGCGGTCAACAGTCATACATCCGAACAAAGAATATTAACACATTCTCATTATCACTCTTTGCAACATTTCATCAAGTTCATGAATTTTATACGGTTTGGAAATAACACTCTTAAAACCGTATTCCTTATAGTTCGCCATTATGGGATCATTCGCGTAACCGCTCATTACAACAGCTTTAACCGCAGAGTCAATTTCAAGCAATTTTCCAATAGCTTCCCTCCCTCCCACACCACAGGATATAGTCAGATCTAGTATAACTATATCAAACGGCTTGCCTGCTTCACAAGAATTTTTGTATAATCGTATCGCTTCAGAACCTTCCTCGGCAGCTTCAACATCATATTTCATAGCTCTCAGCTGTTTGCACAATATGGCTCTGATTTCGTATTCATCATCCATTAACAAAACCTTACCTTTACTTTCAATATTTTTTTCCCCTTCCTTCTCCCCAACAGACTTATTATCAAATCTATCTATTCCTTCCAAAACGACCTCTTCCCGTGAAGCAGCCAAATAGATGGTGAAGGTCGTGCCAACTCCTGGTTCTGACTCTACGGTAATATCCCCAGCATGTTTCTTGATTATAGAATATGTGGTTGCAAGTCCCAGACCATTTCCTTTCTGTTTGGTTGTAAAAAAAGGGTCAAAAACCTTTTGTAAATACTCTTGTGATATACCCGTTCCGTTATCGGAAAATGTTATTTTCACATACTTTCCTTTTTTTAACGAAAATGAATCTTTTTCTACAATATTAATATTTTCTGCGCATACTTTTATGTCTCCTCCATCAGGCATTGCCTGACAAGCATTGATAACAATATTATTAAAAACCTGACTCAGTTGCCCTTTGTCTGCCTCTGCATTCCAGAGGTTGTCCGGTACGCACAGTTCAGACGTGACATTTGAACCACTCATTGCAAGCTTGACAGAACTTTTTATTAATTCTGATAGCGATATGATCTTCTTTATCGGCTCTCCACCCTTGGAGAAAGTGAGTAGTTGTTGGGTCAAGTCAGTTGACTGATAAACTGCTTTTATGGCACTTTCTAAATGTTCGAGAGTTTCTACATTTAACTCCGTGTCCATTTGTGCCAAAGAAATATAACCTAAAATTGTCTGTAAATTATTGTTGAAATCATGGGCGATTCCACCCGCAAGAACACCAACAGATTCAAGTTTCTGCGCCTTTATCAGTTCTGTTTCCATTCTCTTGCGTTCGGTAATATTCCTGAACGCAGTAACCCTTAATCTATCACCACTAATCAACATCATCTGTGCGTGTACTTCTACAGACATTAAGGAGCCATCCTTACATAACAGCTTGATTTCGTATGGCTCTTCATTATCTGTAGCTATCCTGCTTCGTGCGAGTTCCCTGTCATCTGGATGTACCAGCGTCAGTCCGTCAATTCCTATCAACTCTCCAACTGTGTATCCAACCATATCTGCAAACTGTTCATTATAGTCAAGAAATAAACCCTTTTTGGTGAAAACAATACCCTCAAAAGTAGCCATGGATAAGGCACTGAGCCTTTTTTCACCACCATGTTGGGCCTCCTCTGCTCGTTTTCTTATTGTAATATCACGGATAAACCCAACTACGGCAGTAATGTCCCCTTTCTCATTCCGCAATGGGCTGAGTGATGTTTCGTGCCAGAAACTACCGCCAGGAACATTAATAATATATTCCACTACTTTCTTCTCTCCAGTGTCAAAAACCGTGCTAATTTTTGCCAGTCTTTGATCCTCATTATCTGATGGTATAAACTCTCTGAATGAAATACCAATCATATCAACAGCACGAATACCGTATCGTTTATCCATTTCCGGCGTACTCCAAAGTGATATAATATTGCCATCTCGATCAAAAACTATGACAGCAGCCTCATACAATGAGGATAATATGCTTCGAAGCTTTGCATCATTCTTTTTAAGTTCATCTTCCCGTTGACCAAGCTGCTTTGACATTTGATTAAACGTTCTGCCAACCAGATCCATTTCACCTGACAAGCCTGTTATTGGCTGGTCATAATTTCCATGTGCAACTAATTCAATACCATTAGTAAGCCTCTTTACCGGTGTTGTTACGTATCGGTTAAGCATCCATGAAATCAAAAAAAACATCCCTGAGAAACTCGCTAAGTGGATCCACAAATCTCTTTTAAAACTACTCCACACAAGTGAATTCAGGTGAGTGGCCGGCAACTTGATACTCATAATACCCCTTAGGTCTCCTACTTTATAATCGAAAGCAGTGTCATATTTTGTGCGAATGGTAACATGCGCATCATTCTGTTTACCGTGGCATTTAATACAATATTCCTCAATCCATATTGGAGCAGAATAGTGATAAAATGATTCGCCTTCTTTTGATTTGATTGGAACAAGCCGTTCCTCTTCTGTAGGGTGTTCACGATAGTACATTATCGCTTCTTTCTCAATCGCGTCTGCACTATTTTTTGGATTTCGTGGCCTATCTGAAACATTGTTAAAGTACAATCTATTATTTGTCCAGTTTGCAAAATCATTCGATATACGGCTCAACGAATGAGCAGGCAAAAAACCAAGTGTTTTATCTGTCAATGGTATACCACTGTCCAGGAATTGTTTGTGATAGATTCGGCGAGTTGCCATAAGGATGTCTCTGACATTTCTTGCCTCTCTTCTCAAATCACTAACAACTTCATCCTTAATGGATAGATAACGAATATATTCTATGGATGAGAAAGTTATCAGAAATACAAAGACTAAGATAAGTATTAATTTTGTCAGAAGTTTCATAACTGTTTTTAACAACCTCCTATTGATATAAAGAACAGTCCTTATAGAAGGACACTATTATGTAAACAGTTTAAAATCAAGTACAAAATTACATGGTTGTGTTAGTTTAAATAGATGAGTCTATCTTGTAAAAAGAATGCAGAGAGTATCAGATGAAGAATGGAAAAATATCATATCTCTAAATTTATCGTTTAATTGTGCTTGATATATGAAACTCTCATAAAGGGCGTACAGGGATATTCCAGGTCAGAGGCATGATGCTTTTATGTTGATATCCCATCTATTACCGTAAGTTGTTAAGGAGAGAGGTAAGTTCTACACTGAATGTGCAATTTTGATGAATTGTCAGCGTATACGGACTCATATGCTCTTGCTACGATAACATACTCAGGACGTTTTTTGTGCTTTCCAATATCTCTTCTTCTGCTTTCCCTTCAGCATGTATTATTTTTATTTTACCATGCCCATAAGGGTGCCATTTTCTGGAAAACTTTTCTGAAGGGTAACCGTTAAATATGACCAGTTCCGGTATTTCTAAAGCGGCTGCAACATGCTGGCCCATTGAATCATATCCTACGTAAAACTGACTTTGAGATATCAGGGCCGCAAACTGACCGATACTGCCCTTGTAAGTAATCAAATCAGGTTTAGACCCTGCGGCACACGATAAGTCTTCATTGACCCTCATTATGGCCTTACCGCGTGACTTCAGGAGATCCATTATCCTCTCAGATCTCTCTATTTCATCTTCTCCAAATCCCTCATCCAGTATAACCTTAGCTCCTTGTTCTATTAAATGCAAAACTACTTCAAATTCAAAATCGTCGCTTACCCTCTTATCATCGTTTCCTCCCACACCAAAATTGACGGTGACGACAAATCCCTTGTATTCAACCAACTTCTGATAAAACTCTTTTGCGGCTTCATTATATCTGGCAGGGATACTTAATGAGGGATAGGTAAAATCTCCTATCGTCCCTTCAAATACCTTGTTTAGCCATTCATTAACATCTTCTCCCAATTTCCTCATCTCTTCGTCGGCATGTGCTAAAGGCTCGAAAAGATAATAACCGGTGTCATTTTTAACTAATGGTAGTAAGCCTAATTGTGTAACCCTCGAATTTGAGTCGATTATTGCATATTCACCAGGCTCCATATCTTCTGTTTCACTGTTTATGCTTTCCAACGCATGCAACCAGCTTTCCAGGCGTGAAATCAAGCCGCCCCTTCTCTGATAATCCATAGGTATAATTTTTATATTTTCTTCACCACCGAATAGTTCGTAGTTTTTGCTGTTTGCCAGGAAACAAATCAGGGCATTTGGAAATAGCTTTTTTGATCTCTCAATTATTATGCTGGTTATGGCAACATCTGCCCCAATGGTAACACGAGAGAGGACAAACACCTTCTTGACATTATGCCTTTGAACAGGTCCAACTTTGTCAGGAAGGATCAAATCCCTGACCCTGTCCAGCAAATCCTGTTGCGTGAACAAGCCGAATGCTTTCAGTGTTTCGTCTATATAAACTGCCTCTGGCAAATCTCTTATCAGCTGTATGACATAACTGAAAATTTCATAATAAACATCCCTGTCGGCAGCATTAAAAGAATCGTTTAACGGCTCAATAATAGCCTTAAAAGTTGCATCAATCCCTGATTTGGCCACCGACTCATCTATGTGTGTTGCAAGATCGAACAGTTCCTTGACTCTCTGTTTGTCAATTCCTATTCCCAGGCAATGTTCTTCCATTATTTTCTGTGCAATTACTTTTGCCCTCTTAGTCATGTCTGTCTCTCATTTACCCGAAATGATCTATTTATTTGATATTCTTGAACCGTTATCACCGAATGTGCTATTTCAACATTATAAATATTTTACTATGTATCTGTTCTTATTAAGTCCATACAAGTCTGTACCACTTTTCCTGGTGTTATCATGGTCATGCAACGCCGATCTGTGGGACACGTCTTAAGCTGGCATGGTGAGCACTCAATATCTTCTCTAATCACCTTGCCTGTCTCATACTCTGATTCCGTATACTTCGGGCCATTAGGGCCCATCAGTACGACTACCGGCCGGTTAAGGGCTACCGCAAAGTGCCTTGGCCCTGAGTCCAACGCTATTAAAAGTATGCATCGTTTTACGATCACCTTAAAAACATCCAGGGAGATTGAAGCCCTTGAAAGGTTGATCAGACGTGACTTGGAAAGTTTTTCTATTTCATCAGCAAGTCCGATTTCTCCAGGACCACAAGTCAAGACTATATTACAGTCAACAACTTCCTTTAATAAATCTGCCGTCCTGGCAAATCCTTCAGCCGTCCAGAGCTTTGCAGAGCCGTAAGATGCTCCGGGGCTCATCAGAAAAAAAGGTTTCTTATCGATATTGTATTCTTTGAATAACTCTTTTGCCTTGTTTTCACATTCTCCGGAAATAAACATTTCCGGTTTTCCTGATGTTATATTACATCCAAGTTGAGCACATAACTTTAAATAATAATCGCCCATGTAAGTTGGTAAAAATTTTCCATTTTCACTCAATCTTTTTATACTATCGGTTAATAAAAAAGAACGTGCGTCCCGGTTGTATCCAACGCGTCTCTTCACTCCACCCAACTGCATCATAAGTGCGGAACTGAATGAGTTTGGGAATAAAAACCCCAAATCAAATTTTTCTATTCTAAGTTTATGGATCAAACGAAAATATTCTTTTGTGCCTTTTCCGAATACTTTACGAGAAGAGAAGTCATTATTTTTATTTTTTTTTGCTTTTGGTACTAATTCAATAACATCATCAAACCATGGTGAACCGTCAATTATCCCTCTTAAATTCCCCTTAATCAGTAACGTTATGTGTGCATCAGGAAAGTTCTCTCTAATACACCTGAATGCAGGAGTTGCCATTACAACATCACCAACCCAATTGGGAGATCTGACAAGAATCTTGTTTGCCTTAATCATCTGTCCCATTTTGAATTGACCGCGGTAAAAGAGTTATATTTGATCGCGTAATGCTCCACATTCGCCTGTTTTAATTGCTTTGAAATCTCTTTGTCAAATGGCATGGTAAAATCCTTTATATTTTCCCATACATCAGACGGAATCTTCTCAATCATATTTATTAATATTGAGTACATTTCCTTTGACGAATCATTACAATACATGTTTACATACCAAGGGAGTGTCCGTTGCATTTTTTGGATAAAGAGATTGTGCTCCTCACCAAAATCCAGACAAGTGTCATCTGTAAAGTTGTCAAGGGCATTCATCTTATCAAAATTAATAAAATTACCTTTTTTGCTTATTTCATAAGCTACCGTCCTGGGGAATGGATAAAAAATTGACCATCTGAAGCGACCGGGTTTTATTGTGCCGAGCAACTTTACCGTTTCAAGAATTTCTTCCCTAGTCTCATGCGGAAGCCCAAACATAACGAATGCGGAAGTGTGAAGATCGTATTTATGGGCACTTTCGAACGCGCGGATTATGTCTTCATTAGTCATTGGGCGCTTGAGTATTTCTTTCCTGATCCTTTCGCTTCCACTCTCCAATCCAAACTTAATAATCATACATCCCGCGTCCTTCAGCATTTTTGCTCTTTCGTCATCAAATGCTCTGATATGCGCATTGGCGACGAAAGGTACCTTTACTGCCTTTTCATACTTTTCACAAAACTCCTTTAGATAGGACTTGCTGGAAGTGAATACATCATCATCAAATATAAATGTTGTAATATTATTATATGTATTTAATAAATACTCAATTTCATCAATTATGTCATCAACTGAATGCCGTCTAATATAATTCAGATCTTTTGTGCTGCTACCGGTTTCATCTTTATAACGTTCTACAATAGAGTGGTTAAAGCAGTATGTACATTTGAATGGACAGCCTCTGGAGGTCATCATACGGACCCAACCACCTTCGGAATCAATCATCTTCTGAAAGTCAAAGATTTCATAGTCTTTTCTTGGCAAATCGGTCAATTTCGGTAAGGCCCTGACGTTATTAGAAATAACTTTCCCATTACTCTTAGTCCAGACATTGCCGATACGAGTAGTATCAGCGCCTTGCTCGATTTTGTCAGCTAATTCCAGTACCGCTTCTTCGCATTCACCAACACAGACATAATTAAAACACTCTTCTTCTATAACCTCCTCTGGGACCATAGTAGAATGAACACCACCACAGGCAATTGGTATATCACAAAAGCTCTTAATAAATTTTGCTATTTTCAATGCATGTTGGTATTGCGTGGTAACAGCAGAGAAACCTATCAGTTGTGGATTGTATTCTTCAATTATCCTTTGAATTTCTTTGTCATCAGGCAGATTATCCAGCTTTTCGTTCAGATTGATCAGCTTTGTTTTGTGTCCATGTTTCTTTAATACGGCAGAAATAAAGACAACTCCAAAATTAAAACCAACCTGTGAGTTGATGTTAGGATATATTAAAAGCACCTTCATACGTATTTGTTTTGTCTAAAAGTTGGTTATTAGATTTCCGGTGTTTTAATTCTATTAGTTGAGACAAACAATAGAATTCTACCTGAAAATAATATCTGATTAAATTTTTGCCATTTTAACAAAATACATTCTATGCATATAGGAAAATTTCTTAACAGGAGTATCCACTTAGCTTATACCGTTAGACCATAACCACTTGGTACCTTGGCGTTTATAAATTTATCTGTATTTATTTAAATTTATGACAACTTATTTCGTATCTGAGACTTACACACGAACCCACATAAACCATGTGAATACACGAGTTTCTGTAATAATAGCAAGGTAATATTAAATCCTGATGGATAGTTAGATTGGATACCCATTTTCTTTATTTCTAGTACGGACCAGAGTTTTTCAATTTTACGCACCAAAACAACCTATTACATAGCGTTTTACCGCAAATAACATGTTACTTGAGTTTCTCTGTTTCATGTGATAAACTTGTCCCTTCTTTTCATTTATGTTGAAAACTTCCAAAGTGTTCCATAACACATAATATTAAATTTTTCCACTAAAGTATAATTAAAGACAACATGAAAATATTTCATCTCTATAGTGACTGGAAATGGACAGGCCCGGCAGAGCCCGCACTCAGTTTGTGTGAAACCTTGAAGAAACGTGGTCATGACATAACATTTGCTTGTGGAAAGGCAGATGAGGCATTAATGCTTTCACCCAATTCGGAATCTGTTGATAAATACGCCTCTGAACGTGGTCTTTCACCCATTACAAGATTTAACTTAACCAAACATTTCAGGTTCTTTAAGGCCATTAATGATGTTAGAATGCTGACAAAATTCATTAATTCCGAGACATTTGATATTATCCATGTTCATCGTAATTATGACCATTTGGTAGGTGGGATTGCCGCCAGAAGAGCAATAAAACCATTGCCTATTGTCCGCACCAGTCATGATGGTGTCACGCTTAAAAAAGGATTGAGAAATAAAATATGCTTATCAAAACTTACAGACAAATTAATTACCGTGTCTGAGCAAGCGAGGCAGGCAGATATAAAAAATTATAATCTGATTCAAGATAAGGTTATTAAGATAGATGCTGCCATTGATTGCCAGCGTTTTAGTCCAGAAAGTTCAAACTCCGGCAGTAGAGAGAAATTAGGCATAAGAGATGATGATATTGTTGTGGGAATTATCGCCAGAATCCAGCCACATCGCAGGTTTAACGAGCTTCTCAGGGCAATTAAAATTGCATCACAGGAGGACCCCAGAATACGATTGCTTGTAATAGGACGAGGAACTAAGGAGAAACAACTATTGACAGACCCAACAAGGGCAATGGGATTAGAGGATGTTGTGATCCATACCGGATACAGAATCGAGGATTATGTAGATGTCGTGTCATGTATGGATATTGATGTATTTCTAGTACCGGGATCAGATGGTTCTTGTCGTGCCGTCAGAGAGGTTATGGCAATGGGAAAACCTGTTATAGCAGCGAACAGAGGAATGTTACCGGAAATTGTTGACAACGATATTAATGGATTAGTAGTTGAAGATACGCCAGAAAATATGGCTGAAGCTTTTCTAAAGCTAAGCCGGGACGAAAACTTAAGAAATAAACTGGCAGAAGCATCATTAAATAAAGCCCGGGAAAAATTTTCTTTGGATACGCAGGCAATACAAGTTGAAAAAGTTTATGAAGAACTCTTGTCTGAAGGAAATCAATAATGCGTAATATTTTGAATTTCATCGGATAAATTTCTTCCGAATCTTTATGGTATGAAGGTGATAAAAAATCCCGAAAGGATATTGATAATTCGGCTTAGTGCTATAGGAGATGTAGTGGATGTTCTACCCGCATTAAGATGTTTACGGTCTAACTTTCCAAAATCCAGGATTTCCTGGTTAGTAGAAGATAAAGCGAGTGCGATTTTATCCGGTCTTCCTGACATTGATGACATAATCGTGTTTCCCAGGAAGAAATGGCAACGTGAAATTCTGAAAGCTAAAAAGACCGTCAGAACATTATCTGATATTCTATCGTTTTATAGGAGACTGCGCAGAGAACGCTACGACCTTGTCCTGGACTTTCAAGGCAACCTTAAGAGCGGAATAATGGACCTGTTAACAGGTACAAAAAACAGGGTTGGATTTGGAAAAGGTTTTTCTAAAGAGTTCAACTATCTGTTTACCAAGTATAGAGTATATCCTCAGAACAAAAGAGAACACAGGATAGATAAGAACCTTTCATTGCTTAAAGGAATAGGATTTAACGCCAAATTTCAAAATCCGGAGTTCCCTGTATCCAGGCCGGACCAGGAATATATTTCTCACTTCATTGACGAAAATAACAACCGTTCAGTTCCATTAATTATTGTAAATCCCTGCACAAGTGAATACGGTTCATACAAACGATGGTCTACACTCAATTATGCCAAGCTTGTCGATATGATTCTGGAAAAGCATGATGTCAACGTGATTTTTAGCTGGGGACCGGGTGAGCTTGAAATTGTAAACGAGATTGTCGCGTATATGAAGCAAAAAGCATTAGTGTCTTGCAATACAACGATAAAGCAACTCATAGAATTGATGCGTCGTGCTGACCTTTATATTGGGGGGGATACCGGGCCATTGCACATTGCGTCTACCCTCTGTATTCCTACTGTTGCAATCTTTGGACCCAAGGACCCGATGCTCTATGGACCATACAATGAAAATGCAGCAGTAATAAGCAAAGACTTACCGTGCAGTCCGTGCAGGGACAGGGCCTGCTCTGATCCGGAATGTCTAACTACAATCTTACCCGAAGAAGTATTTCAGGCGGTAAATCAATTAATGAATAAGGTTTTAATTCACAAAACTTTTAATCAGAATATTAAGACATGATCTTATAGATTCAATTTTAATTTCAAATTATTTTTTCTCTGTTTGCTCCCGTCTTTGCTCTAAATCTTCGTATTTTTCGAAAGACGCTGACACATAATTTCTGTTTTCAGGATCTAAATTACTAGTTGAAGAACCTGAGAAACTATAAATTACGGCAACCACTACACAGACTATCAGAATAAGAAGATAAAATGAGAGTTCATTCTTGTTTATTATAAACCACCTACTGATGAAGTTTCTCTTTTGTATTCTTCTGTCCTCCTCTATTCTATCGATCCCCTCATAATTCCCTCTTATATCCGTTTTTCTCCTCTCAAATTTCATATTGAGGCCTTTCATGTATTAGTGATTGCATGAATATACTTGCCCTAAAACAGAGTACCTGAAGTTCAAATTCTAGACCACCCTCCAGGTAGTTGGCAAAATCTTGCATTGTGATTAATGTCAATTTTTTAATAGTTATGGATCAACCTTATTTCAACATTACCATAAACGCCATTACTCAATCGCATCTCACATGCCAAAGTAAAAAAACACAATAAATTTTTTCTTTGGCCACCATAAGCACTGACATATCAATGTGGTACAAGAAACATCTCTGTAGCGTTACGGAATAAATATAATTAACATTATCCAACTATGACTCAACTTATCAGAAGGAGATTAAATTACCGTCTCAAATTGGTACAGCCTGACAGCATTATATTTAATTAGTTTCTGTACGGAAATGAAGCTTTAAAGACTCCTCCTAATCCGATTATCAGTCTTTTTACCTTTCCAATTAGCAACAATTTGAAAAAACTTCAAAATCTGGTTTTCTGTCTGAACCGAGA
>Ga0257115_1000199_pt1 | contig 63520 bp, 75 predicted proteins | sample SI112_100mmetaG_FD_194465 | JGI IMG/M metagenome (GOLD analysis project Ga0257115, IMG submission 194465) | Marine microbial communities from Saanich Inlet, British Columbia, Canada - SI112_100m | ecosystem: Environmental > Aquatic > Marine > Inlet | place: Canada: British Columbia | collected...
AATTCTATTTAGGAAGTGATTCACAATATGTAAGTGGCTCAAATGGTAATATAGAAATAAGTTCAAGTAATTTCCATCTTACTAATGCTGGTGATGTTACAATGCAAGGAACTGTAACTGCTACAAGTGGTGAGATTGGTGGATTTACTATTGATTCTGATCAGATAGCAGCTACATATGTCACAATGAGTACTGGCGGAACTTATGGATATATATCACTCGGAAATCCTGCTCCTACTTCTGCAACTCAGGGTGGTGATGCAAAAGGTGCATTTTTTAGCGGTAGGGGTGATTTCTGTATAGGCGATTTTGATGGTCCAAGAGTGGCTTATGATTCATCTACACAAGAATTAACGTTAAGTTCATCCAAATTCTATTTAGGAAGTGATTCACAATATGTAAGTGGTTCTAATGGGAATATAGAAATAAGTTCTTCTAATTTTCATTTAAGTAATACTGGTGATGTTACAATGCAAGGAACTATAACTGCTACTGCTGGTGCTATCGGCGGATTTACGATTGCAAATAATGATATTACCGGAAGTGGGGGTATTTTAGTTACTTCCGATAGAACTTTTTATGGTCCAAGTGGGGGAGAGAGCACACAAAGGGTAGAATTATCACAGTATAATATGCAAATTAGAACAGCAGCTGGAGATCCCTGGTCAGTTACAGGCTATCTAGCGTCTCATATAGTTTTTGATGCTATCGTAACAGGATCTTTTTCGTATTCGCAAGGTGAGACAAGCACCACGAAATATAGAAACAGATTTAGAACTGAAAATATTGAACTTGGGATGTATGATTCTAGCGACGCTTGGACAGCTGGCAACTTATTTATTGGACAAGGCGGCAGGGCAAATTCTTCTATTAGAACTGCTTTGGGTGATTCTAACCCTGACGCAATAATTTATCCAGATAGCAGTAATGGTGGTTGGGTTATAGGAGATGGGTTAGAAGTTACTTCTGTCAGTCCAGGATTTAATACTACCAGAGCAAATAGTTCATATGAATTTTCAGTTGTTGGGAGTGCTTATGTTAGTAATTATCTCGTTGCGTTGGGTGGAATCCATATAGGTGGAACATCAGACCCAGGTACCGATAATCTAATAGTTGATGGTACTACACAAGCAACTGATGGTATACTATTTGGTTCTGATACAGCAGCTGCAAATACACTACATGATTATGAAGAGGGTAACTGGACACCTACTTTAAATGTAAGCGGTACAGCCACCACAAGTGTTGGATGTCATTATACAAAAATTGGTAGTTTAGTAACATGCTGGTTTAAGCTTAAGGATATTCAAGAATCTGGAACTCAAACAACAGATTTGATAATATCTGGATTACCATTCACACCAGAGTTTGATTGTGTTGGTGGAACTGTAATGGCAAATGCTTTTAATTTTTCAGATGATCCCGACGATGTAAACAACCTTTCGGTATGGGTAAAAACCGATGATACTTTAAGAATATATGAAACTAAAGATGGTGATGCACCTTCTGCTTGGGACCCGATTACTTGGTATGATATAACAAATAATGATGACTTGTACGGATATTTTACATACAGAACAACAGCTTAATAAGGAGCTAATAAAATGGCTATAACAAAAGAAATAATAGTAGATAAATTAGAAATAGTTGGGGAGTATAAAAAAATACATCTTCGAGAAGCTACAGTAGTATCTGAAGATGGTATAGAGATAGCTAGAAATTTCCATAGAAGAATAATCTCTCCCAGCGGAAGTAATACAGTAATTTCAGCTAGTCTTGCTACAGAAACTTTGGAAACTAAATCAGTAGCAAATGTAGTGTGGACAGATACTATAAAAGGTGCATATAATGCATTTTTAACAGGCTCATCTAATCCATAAACAATAAATCCTACAATAATTAACAAATTTTATATTTATATATGAATAATTAGGATAATTTTATGCCAACCACCTGGACAACAGCAACTACATCTTGGAGTCTAGCCACATATACGTGGTCAGATTTTAGTATTGCTTATGAATTATCTTTAATTGGTGAAGTAGGTGGTCGATATAAACGACAAGATATTTATGCTGATTTATTCAAAGATAGAGCCAAGAAGAAAAAAGTAATTGAATTAATAATGAAAGTTAAATCAAATAAAATAAAACAAACAGTTGAAATACCACTTAATACACAAATTGTCTTATCGGATATCGATATGGTAATTCAAGAAGTATTGAATAAACCTATGGTGAATATAAATGTCGCTTAAACTCTACACAGATAAATCAGAGATATTTGAATGTTTAACATTAGCACAATTAACACAGATATATAATGTATATAGAGGGAGATTTGACGTATAAATGAGTTATGATGTTTATTATAGTACAGGTGGAGGTTCAATGGTATATGGTGGCAGTGATGTATGGGTTAATAATTGGTTACGAGAAGTAGCCCCTAAATTAGATTATCCAAGTAAATTACTAATTCATCGCCGTAGACCTGAAAATATCAAAGTTGAATATGATAGTCCAATAGAGATTGTTTGGCAAGGATACGATCCTCGTGGATTTGAAGAAACAATAAAAAATGCAAGAAGAATTCATATTTTACATGGATATTATACACCACATAAAGTAATAGAGGAAAATAAAGATAAAATAGAATCGTTATGTGTTCATGTATCATTAGATTTATCATTAAAGGCTGGTTTTGATTTAGGATTAAAAAAATATTTACATTTTTCTGCAGTTCCCGAGTGGGAAAAGAAAGTAGCTAAATGGTCAAAGAAGGTAGTTTGGATTGGTACAGATAAAATACCATTACATGATAAATTTGATATAATAGATATACCAAATTACTATGAGTTTACACAAAATAAAAAAGTATGTATGAGTAATAGAGTGGGATTCGCTTCTCGATGTGAAACTCGTAAATCGCCACATTTTTTAGATGGAATAGATTCTTATGTATTTACTGATACTCATGACTTTAAATGGTGGAAGAAAAATCTTAATTTAAAGTTTGAAAAGACAAGAGTATATCAATTTAATTATAATAATTTACATAAATTTTTTAATAGAGAAGATTGGGGAATTTCTCATTCGTGTTTTTTAAATGAACCATTCGGTTATTCTATATTCCAATCATTAGATTATGGAAAACTACCTATTTTACAAAAGGATTGGCTGATAAACTATGAGTATCCATTCAGAGCATTTAACAAGAAAGAATTTGATGAACAAGTAAATAATATATCAGAATTATCTGAAAGTGAACGACAAGATTATTTAGATGGATTGAGAGACTATTGTAGAAAGTATGATAATAAAAAAGAATGGACTAAACGATACTTAGAAATATATAATGAGTAGTATATATTGATCCGGGGTTACACCATAAAGTGTTAACTTTATATATCAAATAGAAAACTTAAAAACACAAGTTTCTTGCTACTTAATATTTATTAATGAAACAACACACCACGGTACGCGTATAGGACGATAATCGTCTTTTATTGTGTATCTTTTTTTGGAGAAATGGCTTGGCAACACCAACAGCTGGAGATAAATTATCATTAGGAAAACTCGGTAGGGCAACCGCCGTAGGTAATTCTGATTACACTTCTAAAACGAGTTTGAATAGTGCTGCCAGAGATAGTTCAACTGGCAAGGCAAGTCTTAGTGATTTTTATATCGGTTCGGTTGACAACACATTAGATGGTTATCCATATGTGGATGAACAAACCAACGAAATTTATACATTGACCTTTACTAATGCAAATTCATTATTCACTTCCCGTATAGCGGCAAGAGCTGATAATTTCACTTGGACTACCAGTAATGCATCACTATTTAATATGTCTGGCACTCAAGATGTTACTACTCAATACAATGCAGGAGCAATAGCAGATGCATCTACACCAGGCACAATGGAAAGCACTTTAGTTACAGACGGAGAGTTCAGTAATTGGACTGGTACTGCAGCACTTGATGATTGGACAGAGAGTGGCACAATATTGAAAAATGATAGTGGAGCAACTGGTAGTGCGGTTCAATTCCGAACAGATGGGGCATATATTGAACAATCATTTACTGTAAAGGGAAACTCTACTTATCAAATTAGTGTACTCGCCACAACATCAAATGGAACAGATGGTCAGATAAATTTATATCTTAGTGGCAGTCAAAATCAATTAACAAGAAATGCCATTGCCGGAGAACAAGGTGAATGGTATCATTTTCGTGATGATTTTTATACAAGTGGTTCTTCAAATGTGAATCAAACATTTAAATTAAAATTTACCGCGGCCATTTCAAATAATATATATCCATCATTAGACTCGGTAAAGTTTCAAAGATGGGAAGGTGCAAACATGAGTGATACAAATGTAACTATTACAGGAAAGTATCATGATGATGGACAGAGTGATGGATTTAATGATCATGCGACAAGATATAATACTGCAGTAAGTAAAGTAGTTGAAATACAAGATACTTATGCAGGACAATCAATAGCCTGTTTCTTACCAGGAACTATGATACAAATGTCAGATGGAAGTGAGCAGGATATTGAAGATATAAATGTTGGTGATGAAGTTTTATCGGTTGTTATACCAAATTTACCAGATGAAGATTTGGGATATAGTGCATGGAAATCATTTGAGTCAACTGATGATATGACTAATTTAGAAGTATCAAGTGCAACAGTTGAACATATTTTTTATGATTATATGGACGGTTATTGGGATATAAATAATGGATTGGTAAAAGTAACTTCAGAACATGATTTTTGGACTTATACTGGAGAAAAATGGGAATGGTGTACACCAAAACAACTTTCAGTAGGTAATAGTGTATTAGATTATCAAGGAAATTTAATAGAAATAACATCACTTGAAAATGTAGAAGGTGAAGTTGAAGTTGTAAATTTTGACGTAGAACCATTAGATATTTATTTCGCGGGTGGAGTGTTGGTTCACAATAAAGGAGCGAGTTCTGAACCATAAATAATATGATTTGAGAATTTTTTTAACTATTTATTTAAGGATAATTAAAGGTTTTATATGTCAATACTAAATCGTGGTTGGATTTACGATTCAATAACAAGAAATCAAGATTCGGGCTCAGTATCATATAGATGGACTCACGGTGCCAACGACACTTATATGGGAAGTGGAATTATGTATTTTTCCATTCCATATTTTTTAAAGGCACGAGTATGTGTTTGTCTTGGTAGTGGTGGTGGATATGTGCCACGATTGATGGTTGATTGTGTTCACGAATTAAATGAAACTCAAATGTATGGTAAGGACAAATATGGTGAAGTTTATGTGGTTGATGCAACTAATAGTGTAAATGGTGATGTAGATTGGTCTGATGACGATAGTTTTTTGAGAACACAATTTAATCCACGATTTATAAATACTACTACTGAAGATGCATTTTATAACTTTTTCGTTAAGAGAGATATTAAGATAGATTATTTACACATAGACGCAGACCATACCTATGAAGGTTGTAAACAAGATTTTGATTTATACTCTACTATAATGAATGAGAATGGAATAATATCAATACATGATACAGATGAAAAATATTGGGAAAATTTTAATACATACAAAGGTGAACCACATGATGTATGTACAGGTCCAAGTGAAGTTGTAAAAGAAGTTAGTGATGAATGGGAAGTATTTAATTTGTTTGATCATAAAGAGAAATCTGAAACGTTATCATCTTCTGGACTTACTATTTTGAGAAGGATTTAATATGGCAAAGGGTGTTAGTGGATTAAAAAATTTTGAAAAGGTACGAGAAGATTTAAATCAAGTTGGTAAAGGTTTTTGTTTAGCAAAATGGAATCAAGTTAGTATTCTCTTACAAACTGGACAAACTCATAGTTGTCACCACCCAGCTCCACATCATATCCCATTAGATGAAATTAAAGATAATCCATCTGCTCTTCACAATACAAAGTTTAAAAAACTTCAAAGAAAAACTATGTTAAAGGGCGGCCGACCAAAGGAATGTGATTATTGTTGGAATGTAGAGGATTCAAACCAAGAATCATTTAGTGATAGAGTATTGAAAAGTGGTGAGGTGTGGGCACTTCCACATTTTGACAATATAAAAAACTTGACAGGAAATGAAGATGTATTTCCTCCATATGTAGAAGTAAGTTTTAGTAACCAATGTAATATGTCTTGTGCATATTGTGATGTTAAGAGTAGTTCTAAATGGCAACAAGAAATAGGAAAATTAGGTCCATATCCTACGAGTGGAAATTATAATAATACGGATTGGAAGAAAAATTTACCAATTCCACATAGAGAAGAAAATCCATATGTAGAGGCATTTTGGAAATGGTGGCCAGACTTATTTCCAAACCTTCATACCTTTAGGATCACTGGTGGTGAACCACTTTTACATAATGATACATTTAAGGTTTTAGATTATATTATAGAGAATCCAACAGTTAATCCGAGTATAGAATTGTGTATAAACTCCAACCTATCAGTCCCAGACGAAAGGTGGGAAGAATTTGTTGATAAAGTAAAGTATATTACTGATAATGATCTGGTTTGGAATTTTGTATTGTTTACAAGTATAGAGTCTGAAGGTAAACAGGCAGAATATATTAGAGATGGTTTGGATTCAAAATTATTATGGTCACGAGTAAATGAATTTCTTACAAAATGTGAGAAACCTGAAGTTACTATTATGGCAGCATTTAACGCTTTGAGTATTTCTTCATACCATAAAGTAATTCAGAAGGTTTATAGATTGAAAAAAATATATGGTAGTACTAAAAGATATAGAGATTATTCAATTATTTTGGATACATCATACATAAGACATCCAGAATTTTTAGATTTTAGAATTTTAACACCAGATTGGTTAGAAAAAATAAATGAATTATCTCGTTTTATGGAAGATTTAGGAATGCATAAATATGAGCCCGTTGATGGATATCATGAAGTAGGATTTTTTGATTTTGAACAAGAAAAAGTTAGAAGAATGACAGATATGTTTACGGATAATCAAAGTTGGGTAGAGAAACAAAGAAAAGATTTTGTTTTGTTTATTGACGAGTATGATAAACGTAGAGGAAAAAACTTCCAAGAAACTTTTCCTGAAATGGAAGATTTTTATAATTCTTGTAAAAAGTTAAGAAGTTAAGGAAAGAAATGAAGTATAATAGTTGGATACAATCTATAAAGAGAATGTTTATTCCAAGGCCTACAAAGGAAGAGAATAAAAGATTTGATATGGCTGAGAGAACTTTTGGATTTCCAAAGGAGTATTTTAATAAATTCTTGGATAATGTTGTTCAAGATGATTTTATCACCTACCCATCTTATGCTGAATATGATTCCTTAAAAGATGATATTGCTAAATATAATAACGTAGAGAGAAATAATGTTTACCTATCCACGGGTTCAGGAGCTTGTATAAAATCTGTATGTGAAGTTACAATGAATCCAACTTATAACGTAGTATCACCTGTACCTTGTTATCCTATGTATGGAATATATGGTAGAATATTTGGTGGAGAACATATTGGTGTGGAGTATGATGATTCTATTATTTTTGATTTAGATAAGTTGATAAATAGTATTAATGATAGAACAAGATTAGTAGTTATATCAAATCCTTTTAGTCCAATTGGAGAGTATAAAACTATTGATGAGTTACGAGAATTGTGCAGAGTATGTAATGATAAAGATATAATTTTGTTAATAGATGAAGCTTATGTTGATTTTTCTCCTGATACAGTTTTACCATTAATTAATGAATTTCATAATGTAGTTATATCAAGAACATTTTCAAAGTCATTTGGTGCAGCCGGAATCCGAGTAGGATATCTATTGGGTAATTCAGACCTTATAGAAATAGTTACAAAAGTTCAATTAACTTATCCACTTACAGGAGTTTCTGTTAAATTTGCTAAATTTTTATTAAATAACAACTATGAAGTTAAAAAATATACTAAAGATACTATAAGAGACAAGGAACTTTTATGTGATTGGTTAAAATCAACTGATTACGATGTTATAGGTTCACATACAAATTCTATTCACTTTCACGAATCTAATGATAATAACAAAAAGACAATTGATAAATTAAAAAATAGTGGATTAGCATTTAAAAGTGGAGATGCCGAAACAGGTACTTCAGTAAAAGTACCAGGAGATAATAGAAAAACTTGGATAAGACTTTCTGTGGGTCCAAATATACATAATATAATTAGAAAAATTTTGGGAGATAATTAATGGATAATATAAAAAATGTAATAATTACTGCAGCTGGTTTATCTACAAGATTCGAAGGCCTAAAACCTAAGTGGATGTTAACTCATCCGAGTGGAAGATGGATGATTGTAGAGGCCTTGAGTTCAGTAGACTTTAGTGTTATTGATAAAGTCTATTTTGGGTTTCTACAAGAACATTTAGATAAATATAATTGTATTGATGGAATCAAATTATGTTTTAAAGAATTAGGAATTGAAGATAAAGCTGAATTAGTTGCTTTGAATAGCCCTACAGATAACCAACCACATACAGTATATGAAGTTATTAAACAGGCCAATGTAAAGGGTTCTATTTTAATAAAAGAGGTAGATAACTATTTTAGGTTTGATGTAGCAAGTCAATATTTTAAAGACAGCACAAATAACTTCATGACTTATTTCGATTTAAATAATACTACATCTATTAATCCTTCAAATAAATCTTATGTTAAATTTGATACTGATGAAAATATTACAGATGTTGTAGAGAAAAGAGTTTTTTCTTCAACTTTTGGGTGTGGTTGTTATTCTTTTAAAGATGTAGAAGAATATTGTAATTACTTTGAGAGACTGAGAGATGATAAAGGATTGTATATATCATTTATAATAAAGGCTATGATTGAAGATGGGCATGTATTTAAAGCAGTAGAAGCAACAGATTATGTAGATTGGGGTACTAAAGAAGATTGGTTTAATTATGTTAGACGATATAAAACTTTATTTGTTGATTTAGATGGTACGTTGGTAGAAAGTTCTGGTAAATATAATCCACCATATTGGGGTGATACTCCACCCATAACTGAGAATGTTGAGTTTTTAAATAAGTTATATAATACTGGAAAGGTTTATATTATAATAACAACCGCTAGGCCCTTAGAAGCAAAGGATGTAACTATAAAACAATTGAAAAAATATGGCATACTTCATCATGATATAATTTTTAATTTATTCCATGCTAACAGAACTATTATAAATGATTATGGTTCTTCTAATCCATATCCTACTTGTGATGCTGTTAATATTCCGAGAAATTCTAATTCACTTGAAAGGTATTTAAAGGATTTAGGATTGTGAGTAAATTAGATGTTAGTATGGATTTAGATAAATTAAAAAAGTTTTATGAAGATTAATTTAGTTACAGTTTGTGGTCATAATACCACAATGTTAAGACATATGTTAAACCATTACAAAGATTTTGTTGATGAAATCTATGTTGTGGTATATTTATCTTCAGACAGTGATAGGGTTTTATCAGAAGTTAAAGAAATTACAAAAGAGTTAAATATTGATATACACAAGACAACTGTAGAAGAACCATTTAATTGGGAAAGAGTTACAGAGTTATATAATGAAACAAAGTTATTAAAACCAGATGATTGGTGGATAGTAGCAGACGATGATGAATTTCACGTTTATCCAAAGCCAATAAATGAATTGATTGAGGATTGTGAGGAGAATGGTTATAAATTTATTACTGGAGCATTTTTAGATAGGATTGGGGAGAATGGTAGATTCCCAAAGATTCTTCCATTTGATGATAGTGATATATGGAAAGAGTTTCCGTTGGCAGGTTCATTTAGATATCCAGTTTCCAATGCCTGTCCAAATAAAACGGTGGTGATGAAAGGTGATATACAAGTTACCAATGGACAACATTACGCAATGATAGATGGTGAAGATACGTATGGTGATAGGTGGATGAATGATTTAAGATATCCCGTAGGTGATTGTTTTATCCAAGTTCATCATTTTAAATGGGATATAACTGTAATAGGTAGATTGAGAGAAGTTTCTCGTATTAAAAAAGATTATACTTTTCACAAAGAGTATAGAGATATGTTTGATTATATAATTGATAATTATGGGACTATTGATATTAATGATGAAAGGTTTATGATAGAAAGAAGTGGTAAAGATTATTTTGATTATCCACATTGGGATAAAATAAGAACACAGGCATTAGAATATAGAGTATGAAAAGATTAGCGGTTATACTTCCATATAATGAACATCACATAGAAAACTTTACAGAACATTTTAGGACAATGGTACCTGAAGGTGATATATACTATAAATTAATTTTTATGAAACAAAAATCAAATAGACCATTAAATAAAGGTAAGTTATTTAATATAGGGTATATGTTACATAAGGATAAATTTGATTATTTTTGTTTCCATGATTCTGATTTAATCCCAATTTCGGATGAATGTGATTATTCTTATACTGAAAAACCGATTTCATTAGTTGGGATGAGACATCCTATAACGTTTGGTGATCAAGAAAACATAGAAGATTTTGACAATTATACTTTACCGTATGATGAATATTTTGGTGGAGCAACTTTATTTTCAAACGAACATTTTCAACAAGTGAATGGATACTCTAATAACTATTGGGGAGTGGGTTATGAGGATTATGATTTATTATTAAGGTGTGTAGTTAAAGAATTATCTATAAGAACTGAATTAGAAACTTCAGTATCAAAAACTTGTGGGAATTTTAATGGGATGAATTCTTATATAGAAATCTCATCGGATAATGCAAAGATTAAAAATGCAACCAATAAGAGTTTTACAATATCAACTTGGTTTTGTCCTGACGGAGAACCACCATATAGTGCAGAAGTAGATAATAATAGATGTGAATATAGTATTTTTACACGACCTGGATTCCACACAGGACTTTCATATACACATGGTGGATTTGTAAAGGCGGTGATTTGGGTTAGACCACTTGGGGGTAGTGAAAGAGAGCCGGTAGTAATACAGACACCACTACGGACTAATCAATGGCATCAAGTTGGTATGGTTGTAGATGATAAGGAACAAACGTTAATTCTTTATGTAAATGGTAAAGAAGTTGGTAAAAAAAGTTATGATGGACAACTTGTTGAGTATCTCAATAAACCATATTATATAGGAGTTGGAGATCCAAATTTAAGTGTTTGGAGAAACTTTTTTAAAGGACAAATAGCAGAAGTGGGGTTGTGGTCGGATATGTTAAAAGATTACGAAATGGAATTGATTTTTCAAAGGGGAATTGTTAATAATAAGGGGGAGTACTCAACTTCTAAATTACCCGTAGGGGTTTGGGATTTTAAAGGTGGTTATGATAATATTACCTTTGATATAACTGGAAACAATAATCATTCAAAATTTTACAATATAGAATTTGCAAATAAATCATTAAAAAACAATACAGAAAGATATTTACCTTATAGAAGAAATGGTGCATATGGTTATTTATCATCTAAAGAACAATATTTAAATCTTGAGAATTTAACAAGAACAGAACATCCTGAAATAATGACAAATCGTAATACCTTTAATAAAAAGGTTAAAGGTCAAATGAAGGATATGGATACGGATGGTGTATCATCAACAAAATTTAGGATAGTTAATAGAAAAGACTATCAATCAAAGCATGAAATAATAGAAGTTGTAATATAAGGAGAAAAGTTATGGCAACAGCAAAGAAAACAGACGCGCGAGATGTACTCGATTCTAATGAAGGTAATGAACTTTCTGCAATAGCAGTAAAATCACTTACTAATTTGGAAGAAAAAGTTGAGGCAATTGATTGGAAACTTTGGGAAATCTACAATATAGTAAAGACATATGTAGAGACTAATCCAAGCAGTGGAGTATCAGCACCTCAAGTTGCACAACCACAAGCATCTGCAGCAGACATTGCAAGTGAAATTGCAAAGGCTTTAGGTAATACAGAACCTGAACCAAAGAAGTCGGTGGTCGGTAAATTATTCGGTAAATAATGACTAAATTGGCAATAATAGTTCCGTATCGGGATAGAGAAGAACACCTTGCCAAATTTGTCCCACATATGGAGAAGTTTTTATCTGATAAAGAGATAGATTTCAAAATCTTTATAGTGGAACAGGGGAACGATAGACCCTTTAATCGTGGATGGTTAATAAATGTCGGATACGATATATCATCACAACAAGGATTTGATTATTTTTGTTTCCATGATGTTGATATGTTACCAGAGGACAATACTTGTGATTACTCGTGGGTAGATAAACCAACACATTTAGCAACAAGACTAAGTAAGTTCAATTATCGTTTAGTTTATCCTGAATACTTTAGTGGGGTTACATTATTCAACAAAGAACACTTTGAATGGATTAATGGATATTCTAACAAGTATTGGGGTTGGGGATTCGAAGATGATGACTTACTTTATCGTTGTAGAAAACGAGGAGTTCCATTACAAGAACAATGGACAGGAAGTTCAAAAGACAAGGCACCAAGATATATTAGTACTATGGAGTTTAATGGACGAGATTATCTTGAAATAAAAAATACACTTTCATTGAATAAAGTAGTTAATTCTTCATTTAGTGTTGAGGCCTGGGTAGAACCATCTGATGAGTTAGAGTTGGACCCAAATAAAGAGTATGACGAATTTCATGTCTTTACTCGTCCAGGTCATCACGTTGGTATTTGTTATACAAGTGGAATGCAATATAAAGGTGGAGTTTGGAATAACGAAAATAAACAATCAATGGTGGTTTCGGATAGGCATTCTAATGAATGGAGTCATGTTGTTTATACAGTAGATCACATTTTAAAACGATTGAGAATGTATGTAAATGGTGTTGAAGTAAATGACTCACCTACAGATTATTTAGGGAAGATAAAAGAGGCAAGTAATGTTTCATATTATATTGGATGTGCAAATCCTAATGCAAGGTTTGAGGATAGGGGTTATTTTAAGGGTTCTATCGCACAAATAACTATGTGGTCAAGTTGTATAGGTTCAGAAGAGGCATCTTATTTGTATAATGGTGGATTCCCACGAAATGTTACGGACAGTAAAGACTTTGACGGGTGGAAATCAGGACAAGAAACGTATAAATCTTCTAAGAATGTAGTTGGTTATTGGAATTTTGATAATGTAGTTGGTGATATGGTTATTGATAAAAGTGGAAATGATAATCACGCAAAAATACATGGAGCACTTAAAAAAGAAAAAGAGTTGAGAATAGGTGGTGTGTCTCTTGTACCAAATAGACGAGATGGAAAATATAGTTGTTTAGAACACGAAGAAAATGGATGGGGACAGACTAAATTTACACATTGGGAAACACGAGAAAATCAATTAAGATTTTTTAATAAAGTAAGACGGAATTTAACTGATCCTAAAGATGATGGTTTAAGTTCTCTTAAATATGAAATTATTCAACAGGAAGAATTTTTAGACAAACACGAGTTTATATCAGTAACATGAGTAAAAAGTTAGCAATATGTGTCCCACACTATAAAAGGGAAGAACATCTTAAAAAGTTTATTCCACACATGGATGAGTTTTTTAAAGGTAAGGATATAGAGTATAAGATATTTGTTGCCAATCAAGTTTATCCAGATAGTGTAAGTGGATTTAACAGGGGAACATCAAAAAATGTAGCCTATGATATTGCACAAAAAGAAGGTTATGATTACTTTTGCTTTCACGACATAGATATGTTACCAGAAGATGATACTTGTGATTATTCCTATCCCGATAAAGTAGAACATTTGGCAGTTCATGTTGCACAATTTGATTATGGGTTGAAGTATCAAGAATATTTTGGTGGTGCCATTTTATTCACTAAGGAACATTATGAAAAAATAAATGGATACTCTAATGGATACTTTAATTGGGGAATGGAAGATGATGATTTATTATATCGTGTGAAGAAAAAAGGTTTGGCAAAAGAAACATTTATGAACCACACATCTGATGAGGAAAGAAATTTTTTAAGATTGGACGGACTTTCTAATTATGTAAAGATAAGTCCAAATGATTCAATACGAGAAATCACAAGTCAAAATTTTACAATGTCCGTAATGGTAAGATCCGAAGATAGATTTGATATTCCAAAATATTTAATTGGTGATGTTGAAAATAGAAAATTTATTCATCAATATATTTTTGGACGACCAAGTTTCCAAATGGGATTAGGTTGGGATAATTCAGATGCATACTCATTTGGATTATTTAATCAAAAGAACAACCATTCTTATATGTGGATAAAAAGACCACCTGATATTTGGACACATTTAATGGTCACGGTAGATGTTGATAATAATGAACTTAGGTTCTATTTAAATGGTCAAGAGTCAGATTCAAGATTTGGTCATGGTTCAGAATCACCATTAGGTTTTGAATCACCATTAAAAAAATATGGTGGAAATCCATTTTATGTTGGAGTTGGTGATCCTAATAAAGAAGAATCTAATTTCTTTGCAGGTGATATTGCACAAGTATGTTTATTTGATAAAACTTTAAGTGGTGATGAAATAAAAGATTATTACAATAATGACTATCCGAATCCAACCGATACTAAATTATATTATGATTTTTCAAATGTAAAAGATGATATAGTTTATGATTTAAGTGGTAATGGAAATCATGGGATAATTAACGGTGGATATGTAGAAACCGAAACAATTGGTAGAATACCAAATACCACTCTACCATACAGAACACGACCAGGTAAATATTTTTCACAAGAACACAAACGAAATGATATGGTAGGTGGAAAATGGGTTCATCAAAAAGATACAAGCATTAACGAAAGACGATTTGTAGAGGAAGTACACGGTGGAATAATTAATACGGATGATGATGGACTTACAGATTTAAATTATAGTGTTGTAAAAAGAAAAAAGTTATTTGGAACAAATCACGAAATAATAGATTTCAGATGTGAACAAGATATACCAAGTCACGTGGAGTTTTAATGGATTACCAAGAAACAAAAAATAAATTAGATAAAACTGGTTGTGGTATGTGTCTTGCTAAATGGACACAGGTAACCATCCATTTCCAGATGGATAAATACAGAAAGTTGTTAGGTAAAGGTAATAGAATTGAATCACCCTGCAATAAATGTGATGCAAGTGGAATTATACATGGATACAATCATTTAAATTATGAAATGTAAATTATTTGACACTAATAAAAAAGGAACTATAATATTATGAATAACAATTCGAGGCAGGAGAGTTTTTTTATGAAAACTTTAAATTCAGAAAAAATAAAATATGATAATATGTATAAATATAAACCAGAATATGGTTCGGCCAATCATGGTAGAATGTCATATGATATTATTTCTTCGTTTAAACCTAAATCAGTATTAGATGTTGGATGTGGAAATGGAGAATTTTGTAAATGGGTTTATGATAATCTATGTAAAGATGTATATGGAGTTGATTTTGCTTCTTCTCCGTCATTAGAAGGTCCAACTTGGATTAAGTCATTTGCTCACGATATTCCGATTGATGATAATTCAATTGATATTATTACAACATTTGATATGATGGAACATTTAGTCGAAGAAAATGTTGTATCGGTACTAAAAGAATTTAAAAGAATAGCTATAAAAAATTGTATTTTTAATATAAGTTATTTTCCTTCATCAAAAAATGGAATTTTTGGAGAAAATTTACATCCAACAATTAAATCAGAAGATTGGTGGCTAAAGAAAATAAAAAAAGTTTTTGAAATTGATGATGATAAAATAAAAATTCATTATAAACCAATTATTAATACAGAAAAAAAATATAGTTATATAGTTTTATATTTATGAAATTGAAACCAAAATTAAAAAGGGGCGGAATTATACGTGGATACAATCATTTAAATTATGAAATGTAAATTATTTGACACTAATAAAAAAGGAACTATAATATTTTCTCACTGCCGGTCAAGTGGAACTCAGCTAAAACTAATTGTTAGAAATGTAATGATAGATTTTAAATGTGAGCAGAAGATACCAAATCATGTTGAATTTTAGAAAAGGAGTTTTAAAATGAATGAAGAAGATCAAAAAATATTAGAAGAACGAAAAGTGAAGGCATTAGAAAAAATTGCAAATATTCTTGATTCCTTTACCATTTGGTTTGAAGATATAAATAAAGAAGAATGGAGTAATCGTGCACAATATTATTTGTCTGAATTTCATAAACAATACATAGAGGAAAAAGAATAAATGTCTATAGAAAGTTTAGATAATCCAATATATGTAAATACTAAAAAGAAATTAGATGATGTTGGATGTGGAATGTGTTTAGCAAAATGGACACAGGTTACTATACATTTACAGACTGGACATACTCATTCATGTCACCATCCAAAAACTCATAAAATTTCATTAAGTGAACTCAAGAGGGATCCATCTGCACTACATAATACTCAATATAAAAAATTGAGAAGAAAAGAAATGTTAGAAGGTAAGCGTCCAAAAGAATGTGATTATTGTTGGAATATAGAAGATAACTCGGACAGGTTTTCAGATAGAATTTTTAAATCAGCGGAATCTTGGTCAGAACCACATTATGAAGAAATTAAAAATTCATATTGGAGAGATAATTTTAATCCTAAATATGTTGAAGTGGCATTCTCCAATGTATGTAATCAAAAGTGTAGTTATTGTGCACCGGCATTTTCTTCTACTTGGATGGAAGAAATACAAAAACACGGAGCATACCCAACAACTGATAAATTTAATTCATTAGATTACAATAAACAAGAAGATAAAATGCCAATCCCACATAGAGATTATAATCCATATGTAGAGGCATTTTGGAAATGGTGGCCCGATCTATATCATGATTTACATACATTTAGAATAACAGGTGGAGAACCTTTATTATCGAAAGATACTTTTAAGGTTTTAGATTATATTATTGAGGAAAAGAATCCAAATAAAAAATTAAATTTGGCAATAAATTCTAATTTGAGTGTACCAGATAATTTGATTGATAAATTTATTGAAAAGGTTAGACGAATTGAAGATGAAGATAGAGTAAATGAATTTATAATATTTACTTCTTGTGATACTTGGGGAGAACAGGCAGAATATATGCGTTATGGAATGGAATTTGATAGATTTTGGAATAATGTACATAAGATACTATCAAAATGCAGTCGTGTTAATTTAACTTTTATGAGTACATATAATGCATTATCAGTACCACTATACTGGAAATTAATAGATGGAATTTATGATCTAAAAAAAGAATACGGTTCTACAGATAGGTATTGGAACTCAGCAGTATTTTTAGATTCGAGTTATTTAAGATTTCCAACCCATCAAACGGTACAAGTATTACCTCCAGAATGGTCAGATATTATTTTCAAACAGATACAGCAAATGGACTTTTTGGGAGTCCCATTATTTGAAAGTAAATACATAGGATATTCTGATATAGAAATACAGAAGGTAAAAAGAATATATGATTGGTCGAAATCAACAGACCAAAATTCTTCCGAGATAAAAGAACATCGATATAACTTTGGTAAGTTTTTTCAAGAACATGATAAAAGAAGAGGAACAGATTTTTGTAAAACATTTCCTGAATTGGCAGATTTTTATGAAGAAACATTGAGGATTAAGTTATGAAGTTAGATGGTAACACTGCATGGTATATACCGGCTTCGAATAATAATAAGTCAAGTAGTTATCCAATTACAAAACTATGTGATAAAGATTATACTTATTGTATTCGTTTTAAAGTAGATTGGGAGGCGATGGTTGTTCCCAACAAATGGTCAATGGGAGGACTTGTAGTAAGAAATGGTGCACATTTTGGTATAAATACTGTTGTGGGGAAAGATAATAATGGTGAAATATTGAAAGCATTTGAATCTACATTATGGGTTACTAAATTAGATAGAAATGTAAATCCATCCTTAGAGAGTATTAGTGAAACTGACAATGAATGTTTGAGTATAAAAATTGATTCTAATAATTCAAAAAAATATTTTTCTGATGAAGGTGAAGTTGATGGAATAATAGAAACAATAAACTGGGATGGGTGGATAAATTGTGTTTTTACTTCAGAATATAATAAAAGGCTTACTTTACACATCGATGATTTTACAGATACAATTCATTATGATAATCGAATGTTGGATTATTCTTTGTCATGGTTATGGTTGGGATGTTGTAATGGGTTTTCGGGTATTGATATAGGTAATAATTATTTTACAGGAGAAATTTCACATTTAGGACTTTTTCAAAAATGTTTTAATAAAAAAGATAGAAAATTGTTTTTTGAAAACTTAAATGATTTGAGTGTTTTGAATAACCATAATTTGAATCCTATAGCAATGACTGATTTTAAAAAGAAAACTCCATATAAAATTTATGATTTGAGTGAAACTGGAAATCATTTTACATTATACAGTGAAGAATGGATGAATCAAATGTATGATAACCAAACACAGGTAGAGACGATAAATGAATTATAAACATATTATATGTTGTGGTTGTTCTTTTACAAGGCAACAAGGACGAATTAATATAGATATCACGGAAGATGATTTTGATATTAATATCACATAGAGGAAATTTAAACGGCAAATCAGATCGAGAAAATCAACCTGATTATATTAAAGAAGCTTTATCTCAAGGTTTTGATGTGGAAGTAGATGTTTGGCATATTGATAATCAATTTTGGTTAGGACACGATAAACCACAATACAAAGTTTCAGAAGGACTTTTAGAACATCCTAATCTTTGGTGTCATGCAAAAAATATTGAGGGATTATATAGTATGCTAGAAGATGATATACATTGTTTTTGGCACCAAGAAGATGATGTTACATTAACATCAAAGGGGTATATGTGGACTTATCCAGATAAACAATTGACCGAAAATTCTATAGCAGTATTACCAAAAGGTAGACCAGATGTTAAAGTTGCTGGTATATGTAGTGATTTTATAGTGAGGTTGATATAATGAATAAAAAAAATATAACAATACTTATACAGGGTCCAATTTATAATTGGAAAGAGGTTCTTACTGCATATGATCATTATTTAAATCAAGGATTTAATGTTGTGGTTTCTACATGGAGTAGTTCAGAAGAAAAAAAATTAAAATGTAATAAAATTGTTAAAAATCTTCCAGAATTGATTACCACCATTCAACAGGAAAAATCTGATGGAATTTTTGTCGATAAAGAGTATCCTTATCTTAAACACTCTTCTTTTAGGATCCGTGCATATTATCATATGTGTAGTATTTTAAATGGAATGGAGAATATATTTACAGATTTTGTTATAAAGATTAGAGCTGATAGTTTTTATTCAGACTTGGATTTTTTTGTAGATGTTCTTTTAAATAATCCAGATAAATATGTTTGTAACAATCTGGCGTTTAGAAAAGATATTCATTGGAAGTTTCATCCAAGTGATCATGTAATTGGAATGAGTAGAAATAATTTGTATAATTTATCTTTTTTATTGAAAAACTTTATAGAAACATATTCAGTATTATATGGTTCACCAAAAACGATATTTAATGAAGTGGGGAATTTTCGAGACCTGCCCCCTACCGAAATATCAATTATGAAAGTTTTTTTAATGATGCGTGGTGTAAAAGTGATTGAGAGAATATCAAAAGATATTATGAAAGAAAATGTTTGTGTAGTTCCAGTATCAGAGATGGGAAAGTATAAATTTCAATGGAACAATCAAGAGATAGTTTTTACTAATATACCGAATAATACATTTTATACGAATCCCAAAAATCCTGAAAGAATTAAATTAATGGTTGAAAATTACCCAAAGACGAATGGAGTGCACGAGTTTATTCCGTCCATGCATGATAGCATACAAAATGTAGATGATTTATGAAAAAAATATTGTTATGTGACGGTGATAGTTGGACTGCTGGAGATATTGTAGATCCAGAAATTTTCGGTGATAATTTATCTGAAGTAAATCATCCTGATAATGCCCAATATAGATTTCCGAGAGTATGGCCTCATAAATTAGGAAAACTTTTAGATGTAGAGGTTATAAATTCCAGTCTTTCAGGTTCTTCTAATGATGGGATAGTTAGACGAGTAATAGAAGAAGTTTTAAAATTATTAAATAATTATAAGGGTGAAGAAATATATGTAATTGTTGGTTGGACTTCGCCCGAAAGAAGAGATTTTTATTATCGTGGTCATTGGGATGATAGTTTTATAGAAAGTTGGGAAACTCTTTATCCAAGTCAACCAGATATGAAATGGCCAAATAAAGAATTAAAGACTTTTTTTAAAACATATATAAAATGGTTTGCACATCAAGAAGAATATATTAGTCGGTATACGGACCAGAATTTATATTTACATTATTTTTTAGAAAGTCATAATATTGAACATTTATTTTTTGATGCGTTTTATGAAAGGGATCCAGGTGGTATTGAGTCATCAACTGATTTAATAAAAGAATTAATAAATATTGATACTAATTTTATTAAACATTTTTTAAAGATTAGAACGGATTTTTTTAAAGACAAAACATTTAAAAGAATTTTATTAGATGATAGCGATAAATTTAAAGATGAATTGTGGGGAGAAGATTATCATCCAACTGAACTTGGACATCAATTATGGGCAGAAGAATTATATAAAAATTTAAAGGATAAGATATGATTAAATTAATTATATTCGATTTAGATGGTGTTTTGGTTAATGCACGAGAGTTACATTATAATTCTTTGAATAGAGCATTAGAAAGTATAGATAAAAAGTATGTTATTGAACGAGAAGAACATTTATCTACTTACGATGGTCTTTCAACTACAAAAAAATTAAATCTATTAACAAAGAACAAAGATTTACCAAAAGAGTTACACGATAAAGTTTGGGAATTAAAACAACAGATGACTTTGAAAATTATAGATGGGTTTTCAGTTGATGACAGGATTAGAGGTATTCTTAGAAGTTTTAAATCAGAGGGGTTCACGATTGCCTGTGCTACAAATTCGATTAGAGAAACCGCAAAATTACAATTAATTAGAAAAGGATTTTTTGAGTATATTGATTTTATGTATTCCAATCAAGATGTAACTAATCCAAAACCAAATTCAGAGATATATTTGAGGTGTATGCTGAGGGCACACGTTAACCCAAATGAAACATTAATCATTGAGGATTCTCATGTAGGTAGAAAAGGTGCCATATCAAGTGGCGGTATATTATGTGGAGTAACGAATACATCGGATGTTACTTATGACAAAATTAAAAAATATATAACTGAATCCGATGATGAAATAAAACCAAAATGGCAAGGAGGTAAGATGAATGTATTGATACCAATGGCAGGTGCCGGTTCAAGATTTGAACAGGCAGGATATACTTTTCCAAAACCAATGATTGATGTTAACGGAAAATCAATGATACAAGTTGTTACGGATAACTTAAACATAGATGCAAAATATATTTTTATTGTACAAAAATCTCATTATAAAAAATATAACTTGAAACACTTATTGGGATTGATAACAAATGATAATTGTGAAATAGTTCAAGTGGATGGAATAACGGAAGGTGCAGCATGTACAACATTACTTGCAGAAAAGTTTATAGATAACGATGAACCATTAGTGATTGCGAACTCAGACCAATTTGTTGAATGGGATAGTAATGAATTTATGTATTCAATGGTAGCAGATAATGTTGATGGTGGTATATTAACATTCGAGTCAACACATCCTAAATGGTCATTTGTTAAATTAGGTGAAGATGGATTTGTGTGTGAGGTTGCAGAGAAAAAACCAATATCCAATATTGCAACAGTTGGTATATATTATTGGACAAGAGGATCTGATTATGTAAAGTATACCAAACAAATGATTGAAAAAGATATTAGAACTAATAATGAATTTTATGTTTGTCCAGTTTTTAATGAGGCCATATCAGATGGTAAGAAAATAAAAATATTTAAAATAGAAAAAATGTGGGGAATGGGAACTCCGGAAGATTTAAAAAGATTTTTAGATAAAAAAATCTAACTATTACCACTTAGACTATTTATTATTGTGAAAGTATTGATGATATATCCAAACAAAGTAATGGTAACCCGAGCCCCATTGGGAATAGGATATCTATCTGCCTACTTAAAAGATGCAGGTCACAGTTTTAAATTATTTGATACTACATTTGTGAAATGTGGTGAAATTCCATCTGATGATGCACTGAGAGAAAAAAATTTACAAGTAGTTAATCCAGATTTTGAAAAACTTGGTTTAGTAGAAAAAGAAATTGATGTGTTTGAATCATTGAAAGAAGAGATAGAATCATATAATCCTGGTGTTATTTGTATTTCTACTGTTGATCCTAATCATACATTTGGTATGGACTTGTTAAAACATTGTAAAAAAATATTTCCTAACATACCAACAATATGTGGAGGTCCACTTTCAACTTTAGTTCCAGATGATATGGTTGTAGAGGATTGTATTGATATAGTGGGTAGAGGCGAGGCTGAAGAGCAATTAGCAGAATTAGTAACTACATATGAAAAGTATGGTAGAGAAGGTTGGGATAAATTATACAAAATAAATAATTTTTGGATTAAAGACAAGGATTATAAAACCAATAATATTGTTCATAAAAATGGTGTAATGTTACCGAATATTCATAGGGGTTTAGCACCAGATTTGAGTATTTTTGATCCAAGACACTTTTTAAGACCTTTGGGTGGCAGAATGTATAATATGGCAACTGTTATTTGGACACGGGGGTGTGTGTTTAGATGTTCTTATTGTGCTAACGAAACTTTCTATAAGGCAGCCAAAGTTTCAGCAAAACAATATTATAGATTGAAAGATGCCGCGTTATTGGTAGATGAGCTTGCAAAATTTAAAGAAGAGTATAAACTTGACTTTCTCATGTTCGTTGATGATATTTTTCCACTACACGAGCCCGATATAATGGAAGAATTCTGTAGGTTGTGGAAAGAGAAGGTAGATTTACCATTTTCTGTAAATTTACAACCAAGACTCGTTAGAGAAGATACATTTGCAATGGCAGTAGATGCTGGATTGAGAAATATAAGTGTGGGGGTAGAATCGGGAAGTGATAGAGTTAGAAGAAAGGTATTAAAACGAAATTACCGAGATGAACACACACAATTTGTGTTTGATTTAGCACACAAATATAAAATAAGATGTTCTTCGTTTAATATAATAGGGTTACCTGATGAAGATAGAGAAGATATAATGAAAACTATAATGTTAAACCGAGAGTTAAACCCAACAAGTGCAACGGTTACATTTTTTCATCCATATCGTGGTGCACCACTTCGTGATTTATGTGTTGAGATGGGATATATACCTGAAACTCAAGGAAAACACGAAGATGTGTATCGTTCTGAATCTCAATTAATTATGCCACAAATTACTAAAGATGAACTTAGAGGTTTAATGTCATCATTTCAATTATATATGAAGTTACCCGAAAAATATCATGAGTTAATTAAAAAACAAGAGGATAGTTCATCTGATGAGTCGGTAGAAATTCGTGAAAAGATTCTGTTACCTTTATTCAGAGAGATACAAGACAATGAATCAAAGTGGGACTTTAGAAAAAAAGAAGAATGGTGGACATCTGATATTGACGGCCGTGAGGAAATAAATGCCAAAGTAAAGTTACCACATACGACACCAGGTGATGCAGGTTATATTCCTTTACACGCAAAACCAAAGGAATATTTTAAAAAGGAGATGTATCCTGGTAATGAAAGTATTGTTACATAGACAAAATAGGAGAAGGTTATGGTAAAAGGTATAGTAGATAATATTATTAGGTCACAAATAGTTGAAGATTATTTAGATTTCTTTGAAGATAAAGATATCGATAGTATTTATGAACTTATTTCTGATGAGTGCTCTTTAAGTGATTGGAACATTGGAACAGTTACGGGTAAGGAAAACGTTATGAGTATTTATAAGAATATATTTGATGGTGTTGATGAGATTGATGTTAAGATATTACACATACATGAAGATATTACAGGTATTCTATGTTGTGAAATGGAATTAACTATTGATAATGAGTTGTTATTGGTGGTTGATATATTCGAATTTGATGGTGATGATAAAATAAGGACATTAAGAGCTTATAAAGGAAATTAAAAGGTTGTGATTTCATTAGTAGATAGATTTAATCAAGTAAGTATGCATGATATACCCCCAGATATATTAGAAATATATAAAAATGTGCCTGAAATAAATGAGATAGATAATCGTGGATTTCCAATTTGTAGACCATTGTTTAGTCATTCCAGCGTACCGAGAGATTTAGGACTTAAAGATGTATGGTTAGATGATTTTGATTTTAAATTACCATTTGTGTATGCTATTTATGTACACCATAACCAAAGACTTTGGACAAAACATATAGATTTAATACCAAATGATGTTCTTGTCGGTGTTAAAAATGGAAAAGGATTTTTATTATTTGATAATACCGTTGAGGGAAATCGAATAGATGGTGAATGGTTTATAGATCCATTTTATAAAAGTATTTCGGATATCGGTATCTCAGCTGATAAAATCATTTTTATAACAAATAATTTGATGGCAGAAGAAACTCATGATGAATGGTTTGAAAATCAAAGTGTTTATGATAAAAAAATAAAGTTAGTATCTTTTATGTGGAATGTATATGATGTTCAACAATTGATTAGAAGTAAAAACCTACCCAATCAGGTTAATATACAGCATGAGATAGAATATAAATCTAAAAATTTAGAAAAAATAAAATATTTTTTAAAGGTAAATAGGACTAATCGTCCAGAAAGAAATATTTTTATGTTGTTTATGAATTATCATAAGTTATTTGATAAATCACTTGTGAGTTTTCCTACATTACCAGATGAGTATCATCCACCAGTATTTGAAAAATATTTAACCAAAGAAAATATTGAAGATTTGAAATCTAAAGTTCCGTTTGATATTGATAATACAGATAGGGCTAATCATGGTGAATCGGGACAGGGTAAGGGGTTTTTTGATGCAGATTTACCATTTCAGCCGATACATTATAACAATTCTTTTATTAGTGTTGTCATGTCGGCCTTCCCGTTTATAGAAAATGCGTGTCATTTACATAGTTCAACATTTAATCCAATATATTGTGGTCATCCAATTATTCAGTTTGGTCCTTATAAGGCATTAGAAGTAATGAAAGAACGAGGATTCAAAACATTTAATAAATGGTGGGATGAGAGTTATGATGATGAACCAAACCATTGGAAAAGATTAGAAAAGGTTATGGGTGTAGTTTTAGAAGTATCAAAATTATCACAAAAAGAACTCTTAGATATATATATTGATATGAAAGATGTTTTACAACACAATGTTGATTTAATAACTAATTTTGATGTTAAATCTGAGTTACACGATAGGTTATTTGATGATAGACCACAAACATAAATTTATTTTTATACATATACCAAAGTGTGCTGGCATTTCGGTTGGTAGGACACTCTGTAAATTAATAGGAGAAGATTCGAATAATTATGAAGGATTTAAAATTCATCATGATGAGTTTGATGAAAAGATATGGAATGAGTATTTTGTTTTTACTTTTATTCGAAATCCACTTGATAGGTTATATTCTCAATATCGATATCGAAATTTTTTATATAAACATGATTTTGAGTATGCCGTGAAAAACATGAAAGAGTTATATGAAAAACATTATAATTTTAAAGTTGATGAGAATAAGACAGGTGACTTACAAACTATTTTAGACCACTATGGTGAATGGATACACTTACCATCACAAAAAGAATTTTTACAAGGTAAGTATAGTAATCAGATTGATAAAAGACCATACATAGATTTTTATGGTAAGTTCGAAACATTACAACAAGATTTTGATTATGTATGTGAAAAAGTAGGATTACCGAAAACAAAATTATTACACCAAAATAAATCAGAAAACGAAAAGGATTTCAATTATGAACGAAAGTTATTTTAATGGAAAATATAATTTAATATTATGTACAGATTATAACTTACCCAAATTACCCAAAAATGTTGTTATTAGAAAAGGAAAGTTAGAAGATATTACATTTACTATAAGACAAGAAGAGCTTAATAATGATGAAGTGTTTAATGGTAATATAATTATTAACCATAATTTTAAAAAAATAGATTTTGATAGTATATTTAAAGTAAAGTTAGACGATAATACATTATATACTACTAATTTCAAACATACACCGTATCATCATAAATGTATATGTGAGAATACATTGATGTATTGTAGTTCGTTTGTGTTGTGGATATTAGGTAATAGACATAGAATTAAAAATAGTTTATATGGTACTTGTAGGGCCCATAGAATAAGATTAAAGAAATTAACAGGATTTGAAAAATGAGAATAGCAATTTGTATGAGTGGACAACTTCGTAATTGGGATATGGCAAAAGAAAATCAGAAATGGTTTTGGAGTACTGCAGCCCACAATACAGAAGTAGATTATTTTATTCACACTTGGAATTATAGTGGTGATAGGACAGGTGTATCTCGACCATATGAATGGAGAAAGGTGAATAAGTGGGAGTTTAATAGAATAGTAAAACATTACGACATTAAAAAATCAATTTTTGAGAAAAAACCACAATCATTTTTTTATGGAGATGACCATTGGAGTGCATTATTTTATAGTTTTGCACAATCAATAATGTTAAAACGACAATATGAAATTGACAACGATTTTGAATATGATCTTGTTATAAAATCCCGGCCTGATATAGCCTTTGATCCAAGATATCATTCCACATATGAATTGTTGGAAGATAATATTTTATATACAACTCATGGTGGAAATTTAGAAAGTGAGTTTGGAATGTTTAACATTAACGATATTTGTTTTTATGGCAATTCATACACAATGGATATGTTGGTTAATTTATATTTTTATAGACAAAAAGTAATAAATAGAAATTCAGGATATAATATAGAAGAAGGTGATTTAAATTTTCATACATTAGGACCCGGCATTTTAATACACGAGTACTGTAGAGATTATGGAATTACGCCACAATCTATACTTGCCAATCAACATCATTGGCAAGAAACTATACTTAAATTGGGATGTCCAGAAGATTTAGATTTGTTGAATACAAAAGAGTTTCATAAAATGGAAAAGTATTTCAGAGAGTGGTATACTAAATGAAAATATATAAACATTCTGAAGTTAATTATATGACAGATATTTTTAGTGATCTAAAATCATTTGATGTGGTTGGTATTGATGAGTTACTTATATTACATGAAAAATTAGTAAAAACATTCCCCCGAAAGCGTAGAATGGTCAACGGCCCATACGGATCAATTTTAATAAAGGAAGATATTCATTATCCACACACGTATGATGAGATGAGAAAATTAGGGAGATTAGTTATAAATGAAAATAACATTATGTCTTTACTTTCATATTTGGGAGTTGGTGGATGAATAATAATTTAAAAAGAATTTTACCTAAAGATTGGAAATCGTATATAGTATCGTATGATAAAGATTTATTAAAAATCTGCCAAGATATATGGGAAAGAAATGAAGATAATTTAACTGCGCGGTGTGAGGTAGATGGATTTGTTTATAGAAGTGTTGCTGAGTTATTCAAAGATAATATAAGTAATGAAAAAATTCAAGACTATTTCGGAAATTCGAAGGTAATGATATCACAGGCAGAACATCATTTTGCAAATCCTATTTCGTCAAAATATCATTTACTTGGTGATAATAGAGTTTCTGGTATTAAAAAAGATATTATGGTTTGGGAAGAATTAGAGAATCATACTTTGGACCATTATATTAGTTCATTTTTGGCATTGTGATTTTGGTTTACCCTTGAATAATTTTTCATTAGTAGTTTATCTTTCAGATGTAGATAAAGATATGGGAGGAACTATACTTTCAGATCCACCCATTGTACCAACTTATGATGAGAAAACTAAAGAAACAACAATATTTGATGATGATACTTACAATAAGTGGAACTCGGAAGAAATACCACAAATAGAAATAACAGGCCCGGCCGGAACTGTTGTAGCTTTTCATAGTCATAGATTACATCGTGCAAGTTTACCATCTCGTGGGTATAGAAAAACAATTTCTATGCGGGTTCAATCACCATTAGAAGAACATAGAGCAAATCCATATGTTTATTCGAATTGTAAACCACATCGTACATTGGAAAGTTTATAATGAAAATAGGTTTTTTTGTATGTTCTAATGGTTATGGACATTTTATACGAGTTAGTAAAATTGCAAATCAATTAAAAAAACTAAATGATTTGTGTGAAATAGATATATTTTGTGAACAATATCAGATTGATAAATTTCAATCCATTCTTGTAGATGATTTTAATTATATTCCGTATAAAAGTAGTAATATTAATTGGAATACATATTTAGGTGGAATTCGTTTTGATTATGATGAATATATGAAATGGTTAAATCAGTACAAAGGTATTGTTAATGATTACGATGTGGTTGTGAGTGATAATATAGTAGGACTGTTAAAATATAGGAGTGATATTATTTTATCATCTTCCTTTTTGTGGCATGATGTAATGATTGATAAGTTTTCTAATAATCCAGATGTTTTAAAATTGTATGAATTTGAACAAAATTTATTGACTAAATATAAACCTAATATGTTATGTGTTAAAGATATAGTTATGGAAAGTATAAAATATTCAACCAATCCAATTTATACTGGATGGTGTTGTGATTTAAATAAATTAGAAGATCCAATTAGTGATATAGAAAATTTTGTTTTTATAAGTCCATCTTTAGGATATGATATAAGTTATACTAATACATTTTTAGAAATGGCAAGGGGATTAGAAAAATCTAAATATAATGTTTATCTGTCAAAGGATTTATATGATATGAGGGATACTGATTCTTATTTTAAATTTGAACATAGAAAGTTTGAAAAAATGTCAAAGAATTCTGTATTTGTTTTTAGGCCTGGAGTGGGAACAATAACTGATTGTGTTCAATATAATTCACCGATGATATTAGTATATTCTGAAAATGATTCTAAAGAAATTTTACATTTAGCAAATAGAGTAATAGAAATGGAACTTGGGTTGAGTATTATAGTTAATTCGGATTTTAAAGAAACTTTGGATCATTTTGATATGTATAGATATAAGAAAAACATTTCACAATTAAAGAAAAATGGTCATATTAATTCGGCAAGGTATTTATTAACAAAATGAATATAATTACGGGAGAAAAGTTTCAAAATCTGTGTGATCATCATATAAGTAAAGATGAACATAAAAAATTTGAATTACAAGTTGATAATCATATTGATGTTGATAAGTTTGATTTTACTGATTTTGATAATGATGAGTTAGTTTATTGTAATAGTTCATTATTGAATGCGGGTAAACCTAAATTAATTGAATCAAAATTATATGAAAAGTTGGAACAATTTAAAAATCCATTTGAATTAGTTTTACATAATTCAGACCAAAATTTCGGAGAAAAACAATTAAAGTATTTAGATATACCAAATTGTAAAAAAATATATACTCAAAATATGAATGTAGTTCACGATGATGTTATACCATTACCAATAGGAATAGCAAATAGTTTTTGGAAATGGGGCAATTTAGATATTTTTGATGAGGTTTTGAATACTGATATAGACACAAAATCAAATTTTATTTACGCTAATTTTACGAAAACGGGTGGAGTTCGTGATGAAAATAGATTAGAATGTTATGAAAATATAGTAAGTCAAAATATACCATTTGTTGAAAATTTAGAGTATAGAGATTATCTAAATAAATTAAAAACTTATAAGTATTGTGTATCACCACAAGGTAATGGAATCGATTGTCACAGAATGTGGGAAGCACTGTATTTAAAAGTAGTTCCAATTTGTATTAGGAGCATATTAGTTGAGTGTTTTGCAAAATTGTTTCCTATTTATATTATAGAGGATTGGGATGATTTAGATATAGGTGATTTAGAAAAACAATATGATAATTTTACTTGGGAAAGTTATGAATTATTAGATTTTAATAATTATATTAAATATATAGGACTGGCTTCATGAAAGTAATTGCTTTTGGTAGTAGTTCACAAAAGATGTCAGGTTTTGGAACAGGAAAACACCCAAGTTCATCAGCTCAAAAAGTTTTTGCAGAAGAACTTTATTCATTTTATAAGAAGGTATATGAATGAAGATAGCAGTGTTAATTCCAGGTCATCCGAGAGTAGTTTATAATGTAAAAAATTTATATAATGGGTGTGATGTTTTTATACATTCTGATAAAGAGTTTTTGGATATTATACCATGTCATAAATTTCAAGTTTTTAATGAAGAAGATAAAAAATTAAGTAAAAAATATTTAGATAATACTGAAGAAAATTTTAATAGAATTGTGCAATGGTTCAGATATAGAGAATTATTAAAAAATGATTTTAGTGATTATGATATAGTTGTAAGAACTCGAACTGATTTAAACTGTAGTATAGATACACTAATGGATTTTTTAAAGGATAAAAAAATAGAAGATAATACTTTATATGTTCGGAATGATTGGATGTGGTACGGTACACCAGAAATTATTTTAAAAACTGATTTATATGGGGATATTATTTTTTATATAGGTGGAGATAGGAAGTATTTTCAATTAGATTATGATACAATTTTAAAGTCCGATTTAGATTGTGCAAATTTTGCCTGGCTAAATTTTCCAAAGGAGTATATTAGTAATCGGAAAACTATTAAAGAAGATATTGAAAAAAATATAGATAGTTTAAGGGGGATGAAATCCAACTCTATCGGTACAGATAAAATTTATACAGAATTTCCAATTGCTTTTTCAAGTCCATTTCCAAGTGAAAAGATATTTTTGATGCATTTATTAAATCAAAAAATTGTATGTAAAAATGTGGGGTTTCGCGTGTGGGTAGACCATAACAGGAGTCAGAAATGGTAAAATATTGGTTTGATACATTTAAACATTTAAAATCATTTGATATAATACCTTATCAAGATATGATAGATTTATATTTAAAAAATCAATCCATATTGGAAGGTAGTGATTTTGAAAAGTTAGGTGGTGATAACGAAAGACCAATAAATTCAGATGTTGAAGAAGTTGATCATGATGGGTTTTGGTTGGGGTTTAATCCACGATATTATAATATTTCACCATTAGGAAATAAAGTTACTCAGTCGAAGGCAGATGTTGTATCAATGGATATGACGGGGGTAGGTAAAACTTGGACAGATTTTATATATTTAGAATTACCAAGTTGGTTGTTTAACAAATACCAAACTGCAGTACATTCAAACCGTGATGTAAGTTATTTTAGAAAGTTTATGGGTGATGTTGATAAAACCGATTTAACACGAGATAGTGTGATTGAATTAGCAGAAGAGTATGATAAAAAATATAAAGATGTTGGGAAGTATGTGGATTACTTCGGAGATTTTAATGAACCGGCCTGGAGAATTGATTTAGATGTTGGGCAATATGTATCGATAAAACAAAATGGTTTGATTTATCCAATAATGTTCGATAGTAGAACATATGCATTTAAAAGAGGAACACACAGAGCATTATTTCTTGCACATACGGAAAGTAATGTTCCTTTTATTTTACAATATACCGAAGGAGAACTCAATTATAAAGTAGAATTGGCTGAAAATTTTAATGAGAAGCATGTTATTATGAATGTAAATATAGAAGATAAATCTTTGAAGTTTTATCAAGATGGTAAGGAGTTAAAATGAGTACACGATATGTAAAAAAGGATAATGTTGTGCTGGTAGGTGTTGCAAAGAATGGTAGTCAAACAATAAAACACATTGCTTTAGATAATGCTGACTTTGAACTAAGAGAACAGCAGGGAAATTGGAACGAAGATAATTTTATAGATTTTAATGACAGTAATTTACTGATATTATTCCCAAATAGAAATCATGAAGAAAGACTAATTAGTGAAATGTTGGAAGTAGGTATGGAGGAAGATATAGGTGAAACCTTTGAATCACGATTAGATTATTTTTGTAATGATGTAATGCATCATTTTATAAAAAATATTTTATTTAATGAAAATTATGATGGTGCAAAAATAATGTTTTTTGATTTAAAAAAATTATCTACACATCTTCCACAATATTTAGGATGGGATATACAAATTCCATATCATAACTCACTGGCCGGGACTCCAGGGAAAATCTCTTTAAGAGAACAATTAAAAAATGTAATTATAAAATCACCAGAAATAAATAGAACATTTTTTGACGGAATAAAAAAAAGTAAATATTGGATCGAATTATGAAAACATTAGCAGGAATTATACACGCAAGAAAAACAAGTACAAGATGTCCAAATAAACATCTACGGCCATTGGGGAATACAACATTGATTGATATTGCATTGGAAAATCTAAGTAAGTTAGATGTTGATGAAAAGTATTTAGCAGTTTATGATAAAGAATTAAAAGATAAAGTAATTGATGGAGTAAAAATATTAAATCGAGATTACGAATCAATTGCACCAGGTAATTGTCATCATTCAATTTACTATAAACATTTAAAAAATGTAGAATCGGAATATGTTGTAAATTATAATCCTTGTCAACCATTTTCACAAGTGGATAAACTGAACGAGTGTATTAGAATTTTTAAAGAAAGTAGAATGAAGAGTATGATTACAGTTAAGAAAGAAAGAAACTTTTTTTGGGATAAAACTCGTAATCCAATAAACTTTGTACCTAATGATAGATTATCTACAACGTCAGGTCCTTGGGTTTATGTTGCAACTCATTCGTTAGTATTTTATGAAAAGAATTATATGTTAACGGAATGGGAATTATTCCCAAATACAAAAGATGACCCATTTCCTTATGTAGTAGACTGGAGTGATGAAGAATTACTCGATGTAGATACAGAAACAGATTTTGAAATTGTAAAAAATTATTATATAAGGGGTATAAATTGATATGAAAATTGATAAATTATCCACACATGATGATTTTAAAAAATTATGTTATGAAAATGAAAGTAATAAACATTTTACACCGGAATCCTATGAAGGTAGGTGGAATTATCATTCTATTGTTTTGGATATGCTTAAAAATGATATTGACAATATAGATACAATTTTAGAAGTAGGTAATAGTGGATTTTATTTTTCAAAAAATAGTATAGCAGTTACAGATACTACTGATCAGAAATTCAGGGATGATGATATTCGCAGTGACATTAGACAATCCAGTCTGGGTAATTTTAGAGACCAATTATCCCGTGGGGAGTTGGGAATTAGACAACCAAGATGGCCATTTGAGGATAAACAATTTGATATGTTTATAGCTTTAGAAGTTTGGGAACATTTATGGAATGTAAATGATCCTGGGGACTGTGGATTTGAGTGGAATCCTACAGAAAGAAAGAAAAAATATGGTGTAGAACATCCTATTGTACAGGCAAGTGTATTCAAAGAAGTAATGAGAGTTAGTAAAAATGCAATTTTAAGTTTTCCATATATGTGGGGAGAACATAACGGATGTCCTACGAATAATTGTCATTATCAAATTGATAGAGAAATTATCAAGGAATGGACTTGTGGTGTAGAACCAATAGAAATTACTGATCTCCAACATAACACCACCAATCATACAGTTTACAGATGGAGATTTTAATGGTAAATATCTTATGTTAGAAATAGATATAGATAATAAAGTAGTACAATTTATAGATGAAGATGATAAAGAAATAGGAGTTTATAGTATATGAATATGAGTATATATTTAGATTCTAATTCGTTAAGTAGTGAATCTTCTAATGAAATTGTAGTTGGTTATGACATTATTTCAAAGTTGTCTAATAAAGAAGAGTGGTTTTTTAAATCACTTAATTATTCCTCAATTTTAAAATCAGAAGCAGAATTGAAAAATAGGAAAATATTTGACAAAATTAAAGTAGTTTCAAGAGATTTGGCCATTGATGATATTATTTTTCCTACTTCAAAATTATCTCGTTATACTTTATATTCTGAAGTCGATAAATATGAATTCCCTGAAAGGTTAATTCATTCTTTTAAATTATCCAATACTTTTAAATGGATTTGTGATTCTGTAACTTTTGATATGATATCGAGTACGAATTTTTTTACTTATAATATTACAGAGAATGTTGTACCATTTCAATTAGATTCTCATAGGTATAATTTTGCGAGGTTATTAATGAATTTAAATATAAGTTCATTAGAAATTAATATTACGGAAAATCTTATATGAAGATAGCTATTCAATTTTTTGCACAATTAAGATATTGGGAAAAACAGAGTTCTGTTTTTGATCTTATAGAAGCATTTGAAGAGTGTGGTAGTACTGTTGATGTATACGGTACTTTTTGGGAGGATGATTATAGTGTTGAAATGATGGAACAAAATAAATTTGATTATTTTAAAGATGTACATTTGATTGATATGCCTGATGACTATTTAATAGATTTATGGAGATCTAAGTATTGTTTACTTAAATCGAGAAATTATAGACTTAAATATCAAATAAAAAATAATATTAAATATGATTTTGTTATACTGGCCAGACCAGATACTATATTTGAAAATATAAATAAAGAAGAAATTGAAAATTTTTTTAAACAACACAAGAAAATTAATTATATTTATCACCTTTGGTTTACCCTCCCCGTACGCTATAGTTCGGAAGCATGCATACCCTACCGTGATGATGATCAAGCCATACTTGCTACTGAAGATGCAGCTAATATATTTAGTTTAGGATTTAATTATATTCAACTTTCTCAAGATTCTCATTTTATACCAAGGTATCATATGGATAATGTTTCCACTGGTAAACTTTATAATTTAACTACTAGCACGTTGTGTTTTGATTTCCCTATTTTTAATATAGATTTAATTAATATAAAATATGTGAAAGAAAGTAACCTTGATGCAGCTAACCGAGATTTTGCAGATTATTCGACAGAACTTAGATTAATTCAAAGATTTGAAGATTTAGAAACATTTGTTAAAGGGATTATGAATGAGGATGGACAGAATGAATAAAAAAAGAATAGCAGTTTGTTTCTATGGAGAAATACGAGTTGAGAGTATACAATTATTTAATGAAGAATTTATAAAATGGGATTCGGATAGATATGATTTTGATTTCTTTATAGCTTCTTGGGAAAATTCTTTTATAAAAGATATTAAATTCTTATTTACTAAATCAAAATATATAAATTTTGATAATTTGAAAAACTTTAAATATCCTATTGGCAATTCACAGCAACATGGAGCAAACCCAAGGTCATCTAAGTCCAGTTATTTAATAAATCAAGTAGTAAGAATAAAAGAAGATTATGAATTTGAAAATGGATTTAGTTACGATTTAGTGGTTTTATTAAGACCAGATTTTAAGATTGATTTTAGAGGGCATACCGACATTCAACATGGTATCCAAGTGGGGGGTTTACTTACTGCACTTGATAACACTATTTTAGCAAATGAAATTAACCCAAATAGACCAATAGTTTCTTTAACTCATCCCATCACGATGGATACTGAAAGGGGTGCATTTAAATTAAATAATGATCATACATTTATAGAAAATCAACAAGGGGCTAATTTACACGCTAATTTATATAATTTATTATTTTTACAGAATATAGATAAAAAAACAAGTTATAATTTAGGACCCGGAAATATTGCGGATGAATACAATCCTGGATTTTCCGGTCATATGATACAGGGTTTTAATTTTACATATCATAATTATATACAAATAGTAAATGTATTTGAAGAAATTTTAATGAGAAATCACCCAAACCATACATGGGATGGCGGTATTAATGAAAAATAAAATAGCAGTTTGTTTCTATGGACAAACAAGATTATATGAATTATTGAATAATTATTATTCTAAATGGAATGAACAAGATGATTATCAATTTGATTTTTTTGTTCATACCTGGGATGATTTTTCTGATAAAAGTTGTTTTGATTATTTTACTGAAACAGAATTTGGTGATACAAGTAAGTTAGATGTTACTACAACTAATTGTGTTTTAATGACATTTTCTTTACAAAAAGTAAATCTTTTAAAATTAAATTATGAGTTAAACAATAATTTTGTATATGATTATGTTATTGCAACAAGAACGGATGTATTGATGGACTTTTCAAAAGTTATTGATATTTTAAATGAAAACATTGACAACCCCCCTTTATTACAGATTATGGCATGCGATGATATAAAAAATCAAAATGGATCTTGGCATTTAGATAGTGATTTTATTTTTTTTGGAACATCTAAAGCATTAGATTTACATTCAATGATATACAAAGATTGTTATTTATTAAAAATTCCATTTGATGCTAGAATTGGGGGCCATACTTTACATGCAACTTCAATAATGAAAAACCGTTTAAATTTTAAAAGGATATCTTTACCACATGGAATTATTAGACCACAGCGAGATGAAAAAGTATTGAAAGAAAACTTACATTTAGTCGACATAGAATTATTATCTTTAATTGGTAATGAAGGTAAAAAATGGAAGTGGATAGATGGAACTAAAGTGGAAAGGGATGGTAAGGTTGTTGAGTTTAAGGGGAGATTAATTAAATGATTAATATATCAGTAATGTTAACATATTTAGGAGTATAGTGGAAAAAATATTAATTGGAGTCGGATGTTCACATACACAGGGGTGTGCAGTTCAGATTGGTAACGGAACTGAATTTGATGAATGTGAACTGGCAACACCAGAATTAAAAAAGTTATATGGAAAAGAAAAGGTTTCTACTGAATGGATAACGGAAAATTTTTCTTGGGTAGGACATTTAGGGAAATTATTAAATGTAGATAAAGTTTATAACTTTGGAGTGGGTGGTAAAGGATTAGAGGCAAATATTAGAATGTTGAGAAATTATAGTTTTAGAGTTAAAGATTTATCAAATCATTTGATTGTATTGCAAATACCTTCATTGTTGAGAATAGAAGTGTTAAAAATAGATGAAAAAAATGGTGCTAGTGTTCAAATGTTAGGAAATCTTATGTCTAATCATGAAAATAAAAAACAATTCCGGGATTATTTAAAATATTATCATGATGAGAATTTTCACATATATAGATTAATAAATGAACTTTATTTCTTACAAGATTATATGGAAAAGTTAGGGGCTAAATTTTATTGTTCTGCAAACTTCTCTAATGAATCAAGAAGTTATTCAGATAAAGAAGAATTTAATTTTTATGTAGAAGATAAAATATTAAATTGGTCAAGTGAAATTACTAAAAATATTAAAGGTGCAGAATTATTAAAAAATATTAATTTTATTAAAATTAATTTTGATGGTTGGAGAAATAATAAAGATTGGGATAGTAAGAGTAGTGGATTTGGTTCGAATAAAATCCATTCATTACATTCTGAAGGATTATTAAAAGACGATATGCATTTGAGTGAATCGGGAAATAAAAAGTTAGCGGTAGAATTTTATGAGACATTAAAAGATGAAAAATTGTTTAGTAGTTAAGGAGTTAATATGATAAAATGGATTAAAAAATTATATTTTAGGATTAAATTACATATTAAGTATAAGAAAAAATTAAAAGAAATTAGAAAACGGGATCCGTTTATTTACAAATGAAGAAAAATAAAATATTAGGGTATTAGATGCACATTGCCGAGAATAATAAAGAATTTATAAAAAAGTTTTTTGACGAACATAAAATATTTTTATGTGAAGATATGCACTGGTCTTATCTTTTTGGTGAGTCTGTGGATAGTGTGAGATATGATTTTTTATTTAGAGAACATGGATTTTTTAATTATTCATTAAAAGAATTAGAAGAAAATTTTTTAGAATTTGATAATTTTATAAATAGGGGAGATGATCCAAATTTTCATGGTCAAAAAAGATATATAATTCAAGAGTTATTGGATAATAATATTCATAATCCGACACACACGAGTTTTAAACCTCAAGCAGAAGAATGGATAAAAAACAAATGGCCAGATGATATGTATTTCTCTGATAAAAAAGGCTCTTTAAATTTAAGTTTATTTGATAAAAATGGAAGTCTAAAATTTCTGACCGCAACACATCCAGGACATACAAGATTTGTATCTGCCATGATTTTGAGAAAAAAATTAAATAAATGTTTAATTTATGTAAATAAAAAATATTATTATGAAAATATGTTTGAAGGAAAGTTACGAGAAATAAATTCAGTTGAACAATTATTTCCAATTTGGAAACCAAGAGATTTAGAAAAGAAAGATATTCAACATAAATATGTGAAAAGTAAGAAAATAAATTCTGATTTGATAGAGTATGATTTTTTACATATGAATGTTAATAAATATCATAAAGAAACTGATTGTGTAATTTTAAAGTTATGGTCGATGGTTTATGATGGCCAGCGAAAAATCGATTTAAACCACGGCGTGAAATATTTACACAGAGTTCGTGAATCATCGAAGGACATATCTGAAATATTATTTGAAAAAAAATTACAAGTTTATACAAATTCTTTAACTAATTTAAAATCATATTTTAATAATATTCGTATGGGTTTAATTGATGCCGCAAAACAATATAAACCCGTGAAACCTTATTATTTTGATAATGTTGATAAATTTGATTTTGATGTAAATGTAGTTGATGAAAAACCAAAGGATATTTCAAAACTAAATGATTATAAGGGATTTGCAATTTGGATTGATAAGGATATATTATATGATATTAATAGAGAAATTTATGAATTTTTAGTTTTCACGAGATTTGATATAAAATCATCAGAAACAAAAGATGGTAAAATATCAGTTGTAAATTGTAGGAATATCGAATCTAATAATAAATGGGAAATACACGAAGAATTTTATGGATAGAATATTATTTATAACACCAATAAAACATTTACCAGTATTTTATAATTATGTTTATAAAAATTATGAATTTGTGGAATTGACAAATTCTACTTATAATGATGTTAAGGATATAATTAAACAATATGATATTTTGTTTTGTGCACCCAACCATCAAACATTCATTATAGACGAGGATTTGGTAAAAGATACAAATATAAAATGTATTTGTTCGCCTTCAACAGGATTGAACCATATTAATGTAGATTCAGTACCAATTATATCTATAAAGAATGATAAAGTTATTGAGAGTATATGGTCAACCGCAGAACATACTTTATATTTAATTTTATCTATTGTTAGACATATAAAACCTGTAAGAGAATTACACGATAAAACATTAGGTATTATTGGTTATGGTAGGTTGGGACAAATGTTGGAAGAGATGTGTAAAAATGTATTTAAAGAAATTATAGTTGTTGATAAATCAAAAGAGTATTATGATGAGTTGTTTGAAAAGTGTGATGTACTTTCATTGCATGTAGATTTAAATTCAACAAGTTATCAAATGATAAATGAAAAATTTCTAAATAATTTTAAAAAAAATATTTATATAGTGAATACATCACGAGGTGAAATAGTAAACGAAGAAGATATTAACTCTTCATTATTAAGTGGTAGGTTATTGGGTTATGCTACTGATGTTTTACAAACAGAATATAATAGTAAAGAATCTATTTTTAAAAATAATGATAAGGTCATTGTTACACCACACATTGCAGGTGTTACACTTGAGGCACAAGAGCGAACATATATAAGGACACTGAAAAAATATGAAAATAATAGCTGAATTATGTCAAAATCATAATGGTGATGTTGATTTATTAGAAAGCATGGTTTCGGATGCATCATTAAATGGTGCCGATATAATAAAAATACAAAGTATTAAACCAGAATCATTTACTTATAGAAAAGAGTATGAAGATTTTAGAAAATATGAAGATGAATTAAAAAGGTTTAAGGAGTTAGAATTAAGTTATGATGATGAAAAAAGATTTGTAGAGATTTGTAGAGATAAAAAGGTTGAACCCATGACAACAATTTTCTCTACAGAACATTATGATTATTTTAATTCATTGGGATATGATTATTTAAAATTAAGTGGTTATTCTATGAAGTCATTTGATTATGGTTTGAAATTAGATAAATTTAATTTCAAATATTTAATATTTTCTACTTCAAGTTTAACATTAGAAGAAATAAAAAGATGTGTTAAGAATTTAAAACAGGTAGATTTTACAATGTTAAATTGTACTTGTGTTTATCCCACAACATTGGATAAATTAAATTTACAAAATATATCATTTTATAAAGAGTATTTTGAATTAGATACGATTGGATTAAGTGATCATTCAAATCCACACGAAGATAATTTGCTTAGTAGTAAGCTAGCAATCTTTCAGGGGATTGATATGTTAGAGAGACATTTCACTATATTGGATAAAGATGAAACACGAGATGGTAAAGTATCAATAACACCAGATATGTTATATGAATTAAAACGATTTGATACTTTGAGTAAAGAAGAACAATATGAAGAATTAAATGAATTTGATGAAACTCAAAAATTTAACCACGATTATTATAGGAATAGATTTTGCGAGATTTAATTATACGGCCGAATGTAAACGACAAACACGATACGGAACATATACATTTCGAAGATAGTGATATTATTTATTATGATGAGAAACTCGAATGGGTTGATATTATTAATAATGTAGGTATGATGAAATCTTTAAATGAAGTACAAACAAAAAAGTTATATGATAGAGTTATTCTCACAAAGAATATTAAAAAGATAATAAAATTTAAACCAGTAAGTAGATATATGATTTATTCATATGATATTAAACTTAAAAAGAAAAATCAAAATGTTTATAAAGAAAATTTATCGTTAAGAGTACCAAATAAGTGGGATTGGTATTCAGATTCTTTAACTTTTGATATGATATCTAATATAAATAATAGAGTGTGGAATATTTTGAAATATCCCTCAGAAAATGATGACAGTTATAAATTTGTTGTATTATTAAATATGTTAAATATACACATAGAACAGGCAGATTATGAATAAGATAGCAATACAATTAGCAGGACAAGTAAGAGATTGGGAAAATTCATATTATGATTGGGAAGATTTCAAATCAAATTTAGAAAAAAAAGATTTTGATATTGATTTTCATATTTGTACTTGGGAAGATGAATATACTAAAGAATGCAATTTTGATTTCATAGAGACTGTTAATTTAGTTCCTATAAATACAGAAATGATATCTTTTAATGTAAAGCCGACTGTTGGTACAAAGGAATATAAAATGAATCCGATTCGTAGAGACCAAACACCACTTGGTATGATTCCTTTTTCTTATTTACAATATTGGGGCAGTAGATATAGAAGATTATATCAAAAACAAAATAAAATAGAATATGATTTTATAATTTTAGCAAGACCCGATATATATTATCATAACGCTGAAGATTTTGCAAAATTATTTTCAGAAGATTGGGAAACCACAAATCCAAGATTGAATTTCAAAAATTCTCATTTTACAATTTTTATGCCACAGGGCATTCTTAATAGTGTTGATCGGCACATGCCGAGAGTTTCTAATGATTTGTTATTTATGGGAACTGAAGAATCTATTAATTTATTTAGTAATGGGTTTTTACATTGTTATTTACAGACATCAAAAAGTTTTATTTCGACACATCATACTTTACCTGCCATGGTTTGTATGAAAACAAATTTACACGATAGAAGTATGATGCGATACAAGAATCCATTGGTTCGTTTACATTAAGATAGATACATAAGGAAAAATAAGGAGAAGTTTGAATGCAAATAGGAATAATAGGAAAAGGTTTTGTAGGAACTGCAATATCTGAAGGTTTTAAAACACAGTGTCATAATGTAATAGTGCATGTTTATTGTGGAGGTTTATAAATGAAAAAAATATTACACGAGATCTGAATGACATTTAAAAATAATAATGTAATTGTCCGTAAAGAAAGTTTGTTAGATAGTAGTTCTAAATTAGAACACTTACATACTTTTAGAAATATGCCGTCATCATATGGCTGTACCACACAGACAAAGTCGGATGATATTTCGATGAATCAGATATGGGATATTTGTGAGAATACTGGTTTAGTTCAATTACGAAAAATTTTTCCATTGGAATTGGTTTACAAATTTCCACACAATTATGCATTTGGTAATATTTGGAAAAATCATGATTTAGAATTATCTAACTTTATAGAAGAAATGAGTCCAAAAACGGCATTTGAAATTGGTGCTGGTAGTGGTAGGTTGGGTAAATTATATTTGTCAAAAAACACTGCCAATCATTGGACAGCACTTGAACCAAATCATGATTATGATGAAGTTGTTATGCCAAATTTTGTTCACTTGAGGGAATGGTTTGACTCAACATATGTCATTGATAAACATTATGATGCAATAATTCATTCTCATGTATTAGAACATTCATACGACCCTATATCTTTTTTAAAGACCATACACGACCAGATAGATAATGATACGTTACACATATTCAGTATTCCTAATTTATTTCATTGGGTACAAAATAAATTTACAAATGCATTACACTTTGAACATACAGTATTTTTGACGGAAGAATTGGTTGATAATATTCTCAAAACTATTGGGTTTGAGATACTTAAAAAACATTATCATGATGAATTACCTTGTATATTTTATGTAACTAAAAAATCAGAACCAAAGAAAGTAACCTATTCAAAATCTATTTATCAAGAAAATAAAAAAGTATTTTTAGATTATGTTGCTGGTCAATTAGATGATGTTAAAAAATTGAATACTAAAATAAGTAAGTTTGATGGAGAAATATTTTTATTTGGTGGACATATATGGACCCAGTTTTTAATTTCTAATGGTTTGAATATGAGTAAAATTAAATGTATATTGGATAATAGTCCAATGAAACAAGGAAAGAGACTTTATGGAACTTCATTGAAAGTAAAATCACCGAAGATACTTAAAGGTCGTGAACGTGTGGCAGTTATTGTGATGGTAGCACAATATAGTAAAGAAATTAAAGACGATATTTATAATAATATTAATAATAAGGTTATTTTTTGGGATTAGAATGAAAAAATTAAATTTAAAAGGTCAGATAAATGCATAAAATAAAAAAGGAGAATAAATATGAAAAAATATTGTTATGTAATGGAGACAGTTGGACTCAAGGTGATTCACCGGCACAAACACTGAATTGGAAAGCAACAAAAACATTAGATTGGTATAGTATTGTTCCTGGCTTTGGTCAAAACATACCCCATAACGAAAAAGTTTTATATAAATTTTACGATAGTCCAGTTTGGCCAAAGGTATTGGGAGAAAAGCTTGGATTTGAAACTTGGAATGCAGGTAGGTTAGGTACATCAAACGATAATATTTTTAGAACTACAATTAACTCCATTTCATATTTAGAATCTTTGGGTAAGAAAAATATTTTTGTTGTAGTTGGGTTAACTTCAATATTGAGGTATGAAACTTGGAATGTAGATGAGAAAAATATGTGGGAATGTGTAAAAATAGCACCAGACGAATTTCTAAGTGAAGATCATCACGGGAATACGTACTCTGATAATTTGATATATAAAACTATAATTAATATAATAAATTTTCAAAATTTTTGTAAGAATAAAAATATACCTTATTTAATTTTTAGTGCTTTCGATGACATGGATGAAGATTTGAAAACTTCCGCATTATTTAAATATATTGATTTAAAAAATATTTACAACAATAATTTCAAAGGACATTTTAAAGAGTATATTGAAAATAAATTTAATACCACTTGGGAGAAAGAACCATATTTCAGAACTGGACATTCTACCGACATATCACATATAGAGTGGGGCAAAGAGTTATATAGATACATAAGGAAAAATAAGGAGAAGTTTGAATGCAAATAGGAATAATAGGAAAAGGTTTTGTAGGGACTGCAATATCAGAAGGTTTTAAAACTCAAGGTCATACTACAATATGTCATGATGTTAGATTAGAAACCAAAATAGAAGATGTGATAGACACTCCAATAGTTTATATTAGTGTACCAACACCGAGTGCACCAAACGGTGATTGTGATATAAGTATAGTAGGGAGTGTATTACAAGAATTATCTGATTTGAATTATAACGGAGTGGTATGTGTAAAGAGTACTGTTAAGCCTGGTAGTATTGATGGGTGGAAAGAACAATTTGATAGTTTAAATATAAGTTTTGTTCCGGAGTTTCTTCGTGAGAGATGTGCAGTAGAAGATTTTATACATAATAATCAAGTATTAGTTATAGGTACTGAAGATGATGGAGCAGAAAAATTGATTAGAGAATGTCATGGTGCGTTACCAGTACACACTGTAAGAATGCAGCCCATTGAGTCCGAACTGGTGAAATATTTTAGTAATAGTTATAAGGCAATGAGAGTTACATTTGCAAATGCATTTTATAGATTAAGTGAAGCATTGGGAGCCAATTATGATGTAGTTAAAGATGCATTTTTATTTCATGGTATAGGTGATGGTCATTATTTAAGAGTGAATAAAGAGTTTGGTGGATTTGGTGGTACTTGTTTACCAAAAGATACAAGAGGATTGGCAAATTTGGTAGATGAGTTAGGATTGGATATAGATTTGTTTAAAATAATAGTATCAGAAAATGAAAAATTTACTGATGTTTCAGATAAAGAAAATAGAAAAGAAATTTAAGGAAGATATGGAAGAGTATACATATTTAGTTGTAAATGGATGTAGTTTTGTTGAAGGTGGCCATAAAATATTATCATCATTATTATACAAATATATAAAAGCGAATTTTAGTGGTTAAACCAATAACATATGCATATTTAGAAACAACAAACTATTGTAATTTAGATTGTAGTTTTTGTAATCGTAAAGATGTAATAGGCCCACTAAAACATATGAGTTTAGATGATTGGGGTAAATTACTTGATGGTATAAAACACCATCCAATCGAAGAAGCAAAACTTATGGGAATGGGTGAACCAATGCTACACCCACAATTCCATGAAATTTGTAGAATATTTAAAGAAGTATTTCCAAAGTGTAAATTGATTGTGGCATCAAATTGCCAATATAATATAACAGCGGGATTAGAGTTTAGAAGAAAGTATCAAGAGTGTATGAAGTACATCGATATATTATATTTTTCAATTGATGGATATAAAGAGCACTATGAACGAGATAGAGCACCGGCAAAATGGAAAAAACTAATCAAGTTTTTAGAAGATTTTAAAACAATTAATCGATATGATTGTGAAGTAGTTGTTAATTATGTTGTGAATGTATATAATATTTATGATATAGAAAAAGTTGATAACTTGAGAAAAGAAAATAATTTAGGTAGGTTAAGATTAAACATCGCACAAATATGGAATGAAGATTCGAGTATCACTTCAGACATAGCAACATCAGGTTATTCACAAGAACAATTATCTTATTTAAAAACCAATTGGAGTGATAATATTATGGGTAAATCCAAATGGGATTTTAAAGATTGTTTTTGGGTTCAAAATGGAATCTACACTACGGTTGAGGGGCATGTCAAAATGTGTTGTTTAAATACAGGAGCACAACCATTCGGTAATTTATTTGAAAACTCAATAGATGAGATTAGAGAAATGGTAGATTATCAAAATGTTAAAAAAGGTTGTGAAACTAACAATCCTACTTCACATTGTAAAAATTGTTCTTATAAAGAATTAGTACCAATTTTATCGTACCTTGGAGTTTAAATGAAAATATTAGGAATAAACGCACTAAATCATGATGCCGCCATAACTATGATAGAAGATGGTGAGATTTTATTTGCCGGTCATAGTGAAAGATATAGTGGAATCAAGAATGATCCAGATTTGAATCAGTCATTATTCGCCGATTGTTATAGACTCGGTGGTAAACCAGATAAAGTGGTTTATTTTGAAAGACCATACTTAAAAAAGTTAAGACAATTGAGAGCAGGTCAATACGGAGAAGTATTTGCTCGTAAAAATTTACCATCTTATTATTTGAGAGATTACGTTGGTAATGCAAAAGTAGAATATGTTCAACATCACCAATCACATGCTGCAGCAGGTTACTTTACAAGTCCATATGAAGAATCAGCTATTGTTGTTATTGATGCAATAGGTGAGTTTGAGACTTGTAGTATTTGGTATGCGTGGGGAAGTCATTTTGAGAAACGATATACACTAAAATATCCAAATTCACTTGGTCTGTGGTATAGTGCAATGACTCAACGACTTGGATTGAAACCACAAGAGGATGAGTACATCTTAATGGGAATGGCAGGTTGGGGAACACAAGACCATAAACTAAAGAATAGTATTCGTGAAGATTTCTTTAATAATTCTGATAAACTGATTGATTTAAAGGACAATTTACATAGAGGTTGTTTAGATTGGAATCCAGAATACTACCCCGATGATGATAGTGATGATTGGAAATTCAATATAGCAGCAAACGTTCAGTGGATTTGTGAGGAAGAAATACAAAAGGTGTTTAAATTGACACAACAGTTAGTTCCTGAGACTGATAATTGTGTTTATATGGGGGGAGTTGCACTAAATTGTGTGGCTAATTCAATCATAGCACGTGATTACTATCCTAACTTATGGATACTACCAAACCCAGGTGATGCAGGTTCATCACTCGGTTGTGCAGCATATGTTTATGGGGAACACCTTAATTGGAAAAGTCCATTTTTAGGGTATGACATTAAAGGTCGTTATCCAAGAAAGAAAGTATTAAACGAGTTACTTGAAGGTAATATCGTTGGCGTGGCAAACGGAAGGGCAGAGTTCGGTCCAAGAGCACTTGGTAATCGTTCTCTACTGGCAGACCCTCGTGGTGATGATATAAAGGATAGAGTGAATGAGATAAAACATAGACAAAAGTTTCGTCCATTTGCTCCATCTGTCCTTGAAGAGCACGCACACGAAATTTTTGATATGCCAGTTCGTAAATCTCAATTTATGCAATTTACAGCACCTTGTAAGTTTCCTGATAAGTATCCTGCAATATGTCATATAGATAACACTTCACGAGTTCAGACGGTTAGTAAGGAAGATAATCTTGGTTATTATAAACTTATTAAAGAGTTCTATGAGAAAACAGGTTGTCCTATGGTATTAAATACAAGTTTAAATGTAAAAGGTAAACCAATAGTGAATAGTTATCTTGATGGAGTTGGATTTAGTAAAAAATACAAAGTAAAAGTATTTTAATAAATTCCAAATAACTTCTAATATTTTCCTTTCTTTATATTTATTAGTGAATTAATATATCCAAAATGGAGTTTGCCTATGATTAAATTAATAGATTTGCTAAATGAGGGAGTGAATGACCCAGGAATATTCAAAGCAGTGTTTCTCGCTGGCGGTCCTGGTAGTGGAAAATCTTATGTAGCACAACAATTATTCGGAATCCCCGAAAAAGTCAATGTGTCCAAAACTGGATTAAAAATGGTCAACCAAGACCAAGAGTTAGAAATGCTTTTAAAGAAATTCTATGGGGGAGACGATCCAACATTAGATTATCTTAATATTCAGGCATATCCACCTGAATTATTCAAACAACTTACCGATCCTGATTTTGAAGATTATAGTGGTTTGCGGGGTAGTGCAAAATATTTAAGTCAAAAGAGAATGGGACAATATTTAAAAGGTCGTTTGGGAGTTATTATAGATGGAACTGGTCATAAGTTTAATGCAGTAAAAAAACAAAGAAAAGAATTAATAGATATGGGTTACGATACTTATATGGTTTTTGTAACGACTTCATTAGAAGTTGCACAAGAACGAAATGAATTAAGACCACGAAGATTACCCGAGGATACGGTAGAAAAATATTGGAAAGAAGTTCAAAATAATTTAGCTTTCTTTCAAGGATTGTTTGGTGGTAGTAACTTTTTAATCGTGGATAATAATAAACATTTAGATCCAGATACTGCAAAGAAAAAATTTAATATGTTGATTAATAAAGGATTAAATGGATTTTTGAATAAACCACTTAAAAGTAAAATAGCTAAAAAGTGGGTAAAACAGCAAAAACTTGTTCCTAAAAAAGATTTAAAACAGATGTTGAAAAAATGATTAAATTAAAAGAATTAATAGACGAAAAGAAATGTGGAATAGGACACAATCCAGAAGATACTGGATGCGAACCTGCTGGTAGCGAAAAGGGTAAAGAAAAGAAAGATAAAAAACCTAAGAAAAAAGGTGGGTTACCAGGAATAGGTGCACCACCACATCCAGATTCACCAAGTCAAACTGGGGCAACTACAAAGGGCCCTCAATCTGATGATGATGCAGTGGGAACAGATGCAGCAAAAGAAAGAGCAATAATAGCAGGAGTTCAACAATTAGTTCACGATGATAGAGATGTAGATTTATGTAAAGTGAGTGTTCCTGGATCAAACTTATTTTGTGGTGGTAATAAAGGAATACCAAGACACGAAATGCCTCAATTAAAATCTAAACCAAAGCCAGGTGGGAAGGCAGATCAAATGGTAAAGGCTGGTATTTTAGAAAAAGATGAAAATGGTGAAGTTAATACAGAAGAATTATTTTTACAAAAAATAGAAAAAGAGGCACCAGTAGAACGAGTTAAAGTAACCGATTTAAAGGCAACTCAAAATCAACTTGTTGGTAAAAAGGTATCATTATTTTTAAATCAATTACAGAATGGTGATCCAAATTCCGAATTTACTAAGAAATTGAACGAACCAATTATTGTATCACGGGACCCTGAAACTGGTGAGATGTATATCGTAGATGGTCATCATAGATGGGCAGCTTTAGTGGCTCAAGATATAGCAAATGGTGGTGACGGTGATATAGAAATGGATGTGAAGGTAGTAGATACACCAATAGAAGAATTAATAGAACAATCAAATGATTTTACTGAGGAAATGGGATTAGAAACTAAATCTGGTGATAAGAAGAAAAAATGATTAAATTACTTGACATATTAAATGAGTATTCCCATAACAATGGTTCTACTGGTGGTGCAGATGCCGGTGAACCAGACACAGGATGGACAAGTCCACGAAAGAAACGAAAGTTGGGAGTGGATAGTAATAAACCTGAGCCTTGGTTTGAAAAGGGTAGATATACTCAACTTCATTTTCCAAAGGCGGATAATCCGTATGATGCATCAAGTGGTCGGGGTGACGACAAGAATATTCAGAGAGTTCAAGTGATAAAGAGAGTTATTAATACTGGACTCAAATATACAGATTTTTATGATACTATAGCAAGTTGGGATAAATATGGTGGTCAAGATTATTCAGTTGATTATGACAAGGGTGATGTAAAAGATATGATTGGTACACATATTGAAAAAAGAAAAAAACCAGCCAATTTTAAAGGAAAAGAAAGGCGTAGATGATTAGTCTTACAGAACTATTACCAATAAATGAAAGGAACAAAGTATTTTTAAAAGTTCCAAATGATATCAAAAAGATATACAAGTTGTTCAAGAAGAACAAGAAACAACTTTATATTGTTGGTGGTGCAGTAAGAGATGCAATTCTCGGTAAAAGTCCAAAAGACTATGACATGGCAACCGACGCAAAACCAGACGAGGTATTGGCAATTGCAAAGAAGGGTGGATTTAAAACTTTAGAAGTTGGTAAATCATTTGGTGTTGTGGTTGTGGGTGGACATGAGATTGCTACATTTAGAAAAGACATAGGAAAAGGTAGACGACCAGACTCGGTAGATTTTTCAGACATACAGGGTGATGTTAAACGAAGAGATTTAACTATCAATGCATTATTTTATGATATTGGTAGAGAAGAAATTGTAGATTTAACAGGAGGGTTAGAAGATTTAAAGAATAAGTTAGTAAAGACGGTAGGACAGGCTGAATTGAGGTTTGATGAGGATCCATTAAGAAAATTGCGAGCATTACGATTTAATGCAGCACTGGGTGGAACGATACATTCTGATACATATGCAGCACTAAAGAAAAATCCAAGTTTAAATGGTGTAAGTGGTGAAAGGATTAGAGAAGAGTTTCTTAAATCAATCATGAAAGCAAAATCACCAAAGAAATATATGGAGTTATGTGATAAGTTAGGATTTACTGAACAAATATTACCAGGATTAAAGGTGAATAAACCATATGTAAATGAAAACGATTATATTTTATTTTTAGCTTGGATTTTACGAAAAAATGATGTAAGTTCCTTGGGTACAAAATTAAATAATTTGAAGTATTCTAATAATGAAACAGAAAACATTCAATTTTTAAATATATTACAGACTTTTAAACCAGAGAATATTTATAAAGTTAAAAAGTTTCAAGAAAGAACAACATTAAGCAATAATCAAATTATAAAATGGGGTAAATACATAGGAAACGATTTTAAGAAATTGGTTAAATTTAAATTATCAGTAAAGGGAAATGAAGTTCCTAAAGATTTAAGGGGACCTGAAATAGGAAAAGTAATACAATCAATGGAAAAAGAGAAATTCTTAAACGAAGCAAATGCCGTAAGAGGTAGTAAAGTTGAAAAATTTATTACAGGTCATAATTTAAAAATGAAAGGTAGAAGATATAAAGAAATTGAATTTGAAACTTTAAAGGTTGATAATAGTTCTAAGATGATTACATTGAGAATCTTATCACCTAAGAAATTATTTGGTATGGAAATACCTGTAAAATTCGCAACATTAAGGAGAGGTCCATTTCTAAAAACTGATACTGGTAAAAAAATAAAAGAAATAGCAGTTCGTCCAAAACCAAAAAAGTTTAAAGATATTTATAATGCGTTACCAAGTGACTTGAAGAAACGTGTGTATAATCTAAAAAACTTCGACCAGAGGAGAGATGCACACCCTGAAGGGAATGTGTTAAAACATACGATTGCCGTTACGAATAGGGCACTTAAAACTGGTGATATTGATTTTGGATTGGCAGCACTATTCCATGATATTGGTAAGGATGAAACAGCAGCCTTACACCCAAAGAAGGGATTTTGGACACATTATGGACATGAACACGTTTCAGCAAAATTAGTTAAGAAGTATAGGAAGTGGATAATTACTATGGGTGGTAATCCTGTTGATATTTACTATATAGTGAAACAACACATGAGAATGAAACAATTTGACAAAATGAAATGGGTTAAACAAGATAAGATGAAAAAGTTTAGAACGTTTGGTAAATTAAAGAAGTTCTCAAAAGATTTTGATAAGGGTGGACGGAGATGAAAAAACACATAGAAGAATGTATAGCAATAGCATCAATGTTCGGTAATGATATGGTTATCGGTAAGAACCGAGATAGAAATTATAATCCGAATCTTAAAGTAGTCAGGGAACTAACTGGTTATGGTGTAGAGTTATGTTATGTGATAGACCAAGATACAGATTGGTCAGAGGGGATGAATTCTCATGGAATAGGAATTGTAAATTCTGCATTATTCGTAAAACGAGATGAAAAAGATTTTGATAAATCTAAGAAAAAGAAAGCAATGTCTAAAGATGGTGCAAGAATTAGAGAGGCACTTGCAAAAACAACTTTACATGATGTTGTAAAATCATTAGTAACATATCATGGTGGAATTAAGGGACATACTTTAGTTGGTGATGGTAAAAAACTTGTAATAATAGAAAATACGAGTAGAGTTAAACCCGTAGTAAAGATAAAAGATTTAAGTAAAGAACCAATAGTGAGAACCAATCACGGAATAGAACATACTGAACAAGGCTATCAACGAGGTGCTGATAAATTATCTTCAGAGTTAAGATTGATGAATGCATTAAATGTTCTTCATCAAACACCACACTACAAAGAATTGTTTCCTGCGTTTTATAATCATAAACAAGACAAGGGCCCTAAATACGATTTAGTTAGAGCACAAAATAAACTCTGGACCTCAAGTCAGATCCTCATGAACTTAAATAAAAGAGAAATAATACTTTATCTTATTCCAGGTGCAGTAAAATTTCTTGGTATAGAAAATAGACTTCCAAATGATTATCAGTCTAAACTTAGTTTTATTATAAAGGAATATGAACATACTCCAGAAGAAAAATACAAACAATTCGTTCCAACTACGAAAAAACCTAAATACAGTGCACTTGTAGGAGAACTTATAAGTCCAATTTTAAAGGAACATGAAATAGAACAACTTAATGAAGTAGGAGAACAATATTACTATCCACGTACTATGTTGGACTATATAAAAGGATCTGGATATGATTCAGTAAAAAGGGCAAAAATTACTATTAAGTCAATAAAAAGTAGAGCCAAGTCAGAACAAAAAGAAATTGTGGAAACGATGTATAATAGAGCCAAAAACCATAAATCACAGACTGGTGGTATGAGAGAAGCAATGAAAATTTTTGAACAATGGTTATCAGAGGATACTAAAAAGATTAAAAAGGTGATTGGAATATATGGTGGTCGTTTTCAACCGTTTGGACTACACCATAAAAAAACTTTTGAGTGGTTAGAGAAAAAAGTAGATGTCGCATACATCACCACATCAGATATTAAAACACCACCAAAACATCCATTTAATTTTAAAGAAAAAGTTCGTCATATGAAAAAAATGGGAATTCCATCTAAAAAAATTGTAAAAGAGAGGATTCCATTAAAGGCGGAATTGCTAAAAAAATACGATTCTGACACTACCGCCGTGATATATATATTCGGAGAAAAGGATGCCGGAAGATTAGCAGGTGGAAGAAAGAAAAGTGGTGGTTTATCATATTTTCAAGATTATAAGAAGAATAAGGATAATCTAAAGGGATGGGAAGAACATGGATATTTTATGACTGCACCACACGTTTCTGTTAGAGTTGGTGGAAAAGAGATTAGTGGAACGGTAATGAGAAATTTGTTAGATCCAAATACAGAACCTAAGCCAACACCAAAACTGTTTAAAGAGGCATTTGGTTATTATGATGAAGGTATTTTTATGATGATGGTTAATAAATTTGGAAAATTATCAGAAGAAACTATTACTGAAGCAACTGGTGGAAAACTTATAGCAGCAAGAAATAAAGGACATTTGAGAAATGGTGGTGAAACTGCTTTGGACGCAAATGGAATAATCTCAAAATTTAAAGGTAGGGGGGATATTTCGGACGCATTTAGTTTTGCCGTAAAGGATTTAGAAAAGGCCATTGGTAAATTATCCGATAAACAGAGAAATAAGATTTTTATGAATGGTAAGGCTTGGATGAATTTAGAAGTTATGTGGCCCAAGTCATCAAATGTAATCAATTATGATAAAGCCGAGATAGTATTTCATGGAGCACTTGAATACGATGATAGTGGAAAGGCAATAGGTGAGGTAAAGGGTAGTGCAAGAATGTTAGCTGGTATGATTAAACAAGTTAATCAAAACATACAGAAACATTATAAAATAGGAAAACCAAATTTCCTTACAGTTCCTAAACATCAAGATTTTGATAAGAAGAAAGCGTATTTTGTAAACAAATTAAAGAAGTTACAATCAGAATATAAACTAAAAGATAATGATACATTGGCACTTTACCACCAGAAGTTTTGGGAAGATTTTGTTAAACAGGGAGAAGGTATGTATACATCTGGAATCCCCAAGAAAGTACAGAAAAATCTTGTAAAACGGTGGGCATTTTTTGATAAAAGTTATAAAATAGCCACAATTAAAAAAGATTTGGCCAAATATCCAGCATTTTTAGAATGGGTGTTAGGTGTTGATAAAGATGACCATTCAGCAATAGCTAAAGAAAATATGAAACCGTTTGAAGTACTATTTTTTGAACTTGGTGCGGAAATAATGAAAAATGTAAGTGGTTGGTTAGCGGCAAGTCCAGATGCAACAGTTGCAAGAGTGAAAAAACAATTAGATGCGGCCATCAAAGATGTTAGACAAGGTAAAGATTTGAAAAAACTCAACACATTAAAATTACAGTTAGATAAATTGAAGGCAATAGGTGGATTGGATGCCATTGTTCCAAGTGAAGGGATAGTTTTTAAATATAATGGTAAAACTTTCAAACTAACCGGGAGTTTTGCTTCGATCAACCAGATTACTGGATTAATGACATTTTAACCACTTTTCTAACTCCTGTCTATTTATATAGGAGAATAGGAGAGTAAAATGATTATTTATAAAACAACAAATTTGATAAATGGTAAATCGTATGTAGGACAGCAATCTACAAATGACGAAATGTATTTGGGAAGTGGTAAAATATTAAAAAGAGCCATTGTCAAATATGGTATAGAAAACTTTAAAAAGGAAATAATTGAAGAGTGTTCAACACGAGAAGAATTAAATAAACGAGAAGTTTATTGGATTAAAAAACTAAATCCTGAATATAATTTACACGAAGGTGGATATGGTGGATATAACGAATTTGCAGTAAGTGCAAATAAAAAGAAGAAAGGTAAAACTTGGGAAGAAATATATTCAACAGAGGGTTTAGAAAAAATGCAAAAGGTACGGAATAATTTACCAAACGTTGGTGAAAAACATCAATTTCAAAATTTATCAAAACATAGACGACTTGAAATTGCAATTTTGGGTGGAAGGGCAACTCTTGGAAATAAACGTAGTGAAGAGAGTAAATTAAGGACAAGTATAGCAATGAAAAATTCAAAAAAACACAAGGAGGCAATGAACGATCCGAAAGTTAGAAAGGTGTTGTCTAAAAAGGCGAAAATAATAACAACAGAGCATTGGAAAAATCCAGAATACGTAAATAACGTTATGAAAGGTCGTAAAAAATATTATACGGAAAACCCAAAAGTGAAAAAAGAAGATTTAGAACGATTACTCACTACAGATAAGAGTGTAACAGAAATAATTTATGAGTTGGGTGTGAGTATCCCAACTTATTACAAGTATAAAAAACAATACGGATTTTAGGAGTAGTTATGAACGAACATCAAAGACACGTTAAGGCAAGACAAGACATTTTAAAGGGTGGAAGTGCTGAAAAACGAATTTTTGTCCAAATGGAAGATTTGGAAGAAAAAAAGAAACGACAAGACGAGATAAAGGCAGACAGAGAACTAAAAAATGACCGAATGGACGCTTTAAAGGAAACAAGGACTCCTTGGTTTTGTCCAGAGTGTAAAAAAATCATGAAGAAAAAATTAGATGACAAAATGTATAGATTATACAATCAATGTTTTGATTGTCAAATACAATTTGAGAATAAACTTCGTATTGATGGAAAATACGATGAGTGGGAACAAAAAAAGATGTTAAATAATCAACTTTCTTATATAAGAGACCAAATTGAGAGTATAGAAGATTGGAAAGAAGAAGCTTCCAAACCATTAGAGGTTTTTGACCAAGTTGGTGTTAAAGATATAGAATTACAAACAGAAACATGGAGTCAAAATACCGAACAAGTAGAAAAAATGTCTAAAGAGGCACTCGAAGAATTAAATAAAATGAAAGCAGAGGCTGAAGAAAAACTCAATAGTTTAGAAGTTTAATATTTATAACTGAAAAACTATATATCGGAGAAGTTAAGTGATTAAAATGAAAAAATTATTGGAAGAAAAAGTAGATATTTCAGATATTTCTTGGAATCACCAGAAATTACTCAAGATTGGTGGAGATTATATTCATAAGACTCGTGATGGACGACTTTGGTATGAACTTGAAGATGATATTAATAAAAGTAAGAATAGAACTTTAATTAAATATTTTAAGGAATATGAAAAGGCTCGTCTTAAACTTAGTCAGGCCGGGTCAATGTTAACCAGAGCTTTTAACTTGGAAAAATGATGATTAAATTAAAAGATTTAATAAAAGAAGAATTAACTGATGATGATATCGAAGTCGGTGATGCTTATAAGAGCACTTCACATATCGGTTTTATGGTTACTTTTGTATATAGAAAAGAATCAAGAGGTGGAGCTACCATTGTAGATTACCAGTTTAAACCACAATACGGCGAACCCTTCTTTGCTGGTGTTGGAGTTGGTAACGCTGCAGGTGTTGATAGTTGGGGTAAAAAGAAAAAGATTAAGGTTACTTCTAAGATGAAAAAACAAATGATTAAAACTTTACAAGATGCCATGAAAAGTAAATATAAGAATTCAGAAGAAGTAGATGTATTAAAAAGAAATGGCGAACGATTATCTAATGTATTGAGTTGGGTTAAAAGATTATAATGAGAGATTATTTAAAAGAATTTAGTGGTGATGTTATTGGTGATTTTTTAGTTGATAATGATATTAGTGAGATTTTAAAAGAAGGAACTGCAGGTAGAAATGCTCCTACGGATGATGGCCCGCCTACATTTTATAAAAATTTGACAGACTATAAACAAGAATCTAAGGGTTGGGTAGAATCATTACAAAATGAATTAGGTTGGAAAGTACTGAGCTATATACTAAGTGATGGGGCAATGGATCCAGAAGAAGATTATACTATGTCTTATAGAGCAGTAAATCCTATATCTTATGGTAAGATAAAACCCTATAAGAAAGCTTTACGAGATGTAATGGATAATTTAGGTTGGACTGTAATTAAATGGATGGGAGTTGATAAAGACCAACAAATTGCGGGCCCACCAATAGCATCAGGAATTGATGCCGATGGTAGAATAGGTGATGAAACAAGAAATACTTCAATGCAATCAAAGGGTTTAACTGTTGATGGTGAAGATAAACCAAATCCAAAATTTAGTGGTAAGAAAAAACGACCAAGACTTCATGTTGAAAAATATCAACCACTAACAAAAGATTGGTGGGATGATACAGTTAGAAAAGAATTATTATTAGAGGGTGGAGCATACGGACATATGGCACATCCTTTTGATGATAAAGATTTGACTTTTAAAGATTTAAAAAATATCATAGAGATGGGATTGGGTGGAGAGTTAAATAGAGAAGATAATGTAACGGAAAAACTTGATGGACAGAATCTTATGATAAGTTGGAGAGCATAATGGCTATTACAATAGATGTTAAAAAGGGTGATACTATACTTGTAGGAAAATTTAAAAACAAGAAAATGGTAATAAAAGATATAGGTGTAGATAAACATGGGATGCCGACTATAAATGGAAGAAAGGCCACTACATTTAGAATACATAAAACAGTAAATATTTTCGATAAGGGGTTTGATGAGAAAATTGATAGGGATGCAAACGGATATGGAAAGTATGGCGACCTTAATGACAGTGAATTTGATGAACCTTCGAAAACTAAACAGTTAGAAAGTAAGTCTACTTATAAAAAAATAATGGAGATGTAAATATGGATTGGTTAAAGAAACTCATAATTGGTATTTTAGGACTTTTTGGTTTAAGTACTTTTTTAAGTGCTAAAAAATCAAAAGAAGTGAAGAAATTAGTAGGAGTTATAAAGGAGAATAAAAAGAAAGAAAAGGAAATTGAAAAGGGAATAGAGAAATTACAAGTAAATAAAAAGAAAAATAAAAAAGAGATAACAAATTTAAAAAGAAAATTGACAACACACAAAAAAGATGTTGAGAAGATGGAAATAGCTTACGAAAATGATGATGTAGAAGATGCAGCAGATTTTTTAAGGAAGTTTTCAAAAAGTAAATAATTATATATGAGGAGAAATTAAATGGCTGATGTACATTCAGGAACAATGTTTAGGTCACAACCAACTGACCAGAAACTCGGTGATTACAACGGAATAACAAAAGTTGATTCATCTACAACAGTAGCTTTTACTGGTTCAAATGCTGGTGCAGCATTTATATGTGAAGTAGTAACTAATGTTGTTGTTCACGGATCAGGTGGTGGAACAATACCAGGAACTTCATTGACAGCAGATACACTTTATCCAATAGGTGTAAATAAAGTGACAATTGGTGCAAGTGGTATAGTTTACGTCTTACATAGATAAGGAGTGAATATGAAATATCTTTGGATATTACTACTATTTATCCCATTATTAGGACAGCAGATACAAAAAGATGGAAAAGATATAACAACGTTTACATATGCTGAGGCATTAGAGATGTTAAATGCTCGTGATGCCCAATGGGAAGGTAAAATAGAAAAGGCTGATTCATTAATTTCATCACAGAAAGTATTGATTACTGATTATGAAGGTTTGATGAAAAACTTGGAGGATCAGGCTAATCTTGATTCTTTAATAATAGTGGCAAAAGGTAAACAAATAGAATCGTTGAAATTACAAAATGATGCCAATGAAAAACTGACAAAATTAGCAAAACCAAGTTGGTATGAAAATAAGTGGTTGTATTTTGGATATGGAATGGCCGCGGTAACTATTCCAACATATCTTGGAATTAAAATAGTGGACATAGCAAATTAATGAGTGATAATAACATAAAAGAAGTCATCAAAAAGGAATATCTAAAGTGTGCACAGGACCCTGTATATTTTCTAAAGAAGTATGCTGTTATTCAGCATCCAATACAAGGTAAAATTCCATTTTCATTATATAAGTTTCAAGAAGATACATTATATGATTTTGAGAAAAATAATTATAATGTTATTTTAAAGGCACGACAGTTGGGAATATCAACATTAACCGCTGGATACGCATTGTGGATGATGACCTTTCAGAGTGATAAGAATATATTGGTTATTGCAACTAAACAAGATACTGCTAAAAACCTTGTAACAAAGATTCGTGTGATGCACGCAAATTTACCGAGTTGGGTTAAGTCAAAGTGTGTTGAAGATAATAAATTATCATTAAGATACAGTAATGGTTCACAAGTAAAGGCTATCTCATCTACTGAAGATGCAGGTCGTTCAGAGGCATTGTCATTATTGATTATTGATGAGGCAGCATTCATTGATAAGATTGATACAATATGGACTGCTGCACAAAGTACTCTATCTACTGGTGGTCAATGTATTGCACTCTCCACACCAAATGGTGTTGGTAATTGGTTTCATAAAACTTGGGTAGGTGCTGAAGAAGGTGATAATGATTGGAATTTTATCAAATTACATTGGACTTTACATCCAGACAGAGAACAATCATGGAGAGATGAACAAGATAAACTTTTAGGTCCATCCATGGCCGCACAAGAATGTGATTGTGACTTCATCACTTCGGGTCAAACTGTAGTTGATGGTGTTATTTTAGAAGAATATAGAAATACTCAAATTGAAGATCCAGTTGAAAAGAGAGGAATGGATAGTAATTTATGGATTTGGAGACAGCCAAACTATAATAAAAATTATGTAGTTGCTGCTGACGTTGCTCGTGGTGATGCATCAGACTTTTCTGCATTTCATGTAATAGAAATAGAGAGTATGGAACAAGTGGCAGAATATAAGGGAAAAATCCCTACTAAAGATTTTGGTAATTTATGTATGAATACTGCTATGGAGTATAACAACGCATTACTTGTGATTGAGAATTCAAGTATTGGTTGGGCTACTATCCAACAAGTTATTGATAGAGAGTATGACAATTTATTTTATACAAGTAAAGATTTACAGTTTGTAGATGTTGCGAGACAAATAACAAATAGATACAGAAATAAAGATCAACAAATGGTGCCAGGTTTCAGTATGACATCTAAAACAAGACCATTAGTAATAGCAAAATTAGAAGAATATTTTAGAGAAAAATCAGTTATCGTGCATTCGGATAGACTGATTGATGAATTATTTGTGTTTATATGGCACAACAATAAAGCTGAAGCAATGCAAGGATACAATGATGACCTTCCAATGAGTTTAGCTATAGGATTGTGGGTTAGAGATACTGCACTTAGATTAAATGCAGAAGGAATTGCTCTACAGAAAACAGTCCTAAATAAAATGTTAGATTATGAGGCAGTTTACACTTCCGATGAAAATCAAAATGATGAATGGGTGATGGAAACTGGAAATACAAAAGAAGATTTAACTTGGTTAGTAAAATAATAAGAGGATAAAATGGCAGATACAACATTAAGAAGTAGATTAAGACGACTTTTTTCCACAAATGTAATCGTAAGACATGCGGGTGGTAAAAAGTTAAAAATTGCCGATACGGATAGAGTTCAAAGTATGCAGAAAAATGGTCTTGTGGATAGGTGGTCAAGACTACATAGTAATATGACAACAGGGGGATACGGAAAATCTCAGGCAATTAGTTTTCAATCACAACGATTAGCTTTATTTAGAGATTATGAAGAAATGGATAATGATGCTATTATATCAAGTGCACTTGACATTTATGCAGATGAATCTACAATGAAGAATGAATATGGCAAGGTATTAGATATTCAAACTGAAAATAAAAATATTCACGATATTCTACATAATTTATTTTATGATATATTGAATATAGAGTTCAATTTATGGCCTTGGGTAAGAAATATGTGTAAGTATGGAGATTTTTATCTTTATTTAGATGTCAACGAAAAGTATGGAGTTACAAATGTAGTTCCACTTTCACCATATGATGTTACTCGTGTTGAGGGAGTAGATCCACAGAATCCATATTATACTCAATTTATAGTTGAGGATGGAGATTCAAGACATAGTTCTGCGATGAGTGGAAATAAAGAAATGGAAAATTATGAAATAGCACACTTCCGTTTACTATCAGATTCAAACTTTTTACCCTATGGTAAAGGTATGATTGAAGGTGGTCGTAAGATTTGGAAACAATTATCTCTAATGGAAGATGCTATGTTAATTCATAGAATTATGAGAGCTCCTGAAAAAAGAGTATTCAAGATTGACATTGGAAACATTCCACCAGCAGAAGTTGAAAACTTTATGCAAAAAATAATTAATAAGATGAAAAAGGCACCCGTGATTGACAATACTACAGGTGATTATAATTTAAAATATAATATCCAAAATCTTACTGAGGATTTTTTCTTGCCAGTTCGGGGAGGGGATAGTGGAACCGCAATAGAGAATTTGGCCGGACTTACTTATGAGTCAGTAGATGATATAGAATATTTGAGAAACAAATTAATGGCAGCATTAAAAGTTCCAAAGGCATTTCTTGGATATGATGAGGCAGTCGGTAGTAAAGCAACATTAGCAGCCGAGGATGTTAGGTTTGCTCGTACCATCGAAAGAATACAAAGAATTATTACAAGTGAATTAACAAAAATTGCAATAGTTCATTTATATTCCCAAGGATATACAGATGATGAACTTGTTGATTTTGAATTAGATTTAAAAAATCCATCTACGATATATGAAGAAGAAAAGATTGAATTGTGGAATAATAAACAAAGTCTTGCTTCAAGTCTAATGGATTCTAAAATAGCAGATACTGAGTGGATTTATGATAATGTATTTAAATTTACAGAAGAAGAGAAGAAAGGTGTTAGACTTGGATTATTAAAAGACCAAAAACGAAAGTTTAGATGGTCACAGATTGAAATGGAAGGAAATGATCCAGTTCAAAGTGAAGAAGCCGTTGGAACACAAGGAGCGATGGCTGGTGGGGAACAAGGTGGAGCTCCTCCCGGTGGTGGACCTCCCGGAATGGGAAGAACAAGTCGAGAATTAGAAATGGATATGCCAGATGACGGATGGCCAGGAAGTGGTCGTCCAAAGGAAGGACCTAAACACGGAAAAGACTCAAGTATAAGGGGTCGTGATCCACTTGGAGCCCACGATAAGAGAAAAGGTGGTAGTGGTAGTCCAAAATACGGAATTGCGTTGGCACATTATGACGCATTGAAGAAAAGTTTAGGAAAAGTAAGTCGTGAGGATAGAAAAATCTTGGTTGAAACTACTGATGTAGAAGAAGAATATAAAAACGAAGTATCTTCGTCTTTAAGTGATACTTAAATGACGAATTATTAGAAGTTTTTATATTTATAGATGAAGAAATATATAATTTAGGAGCATAAATGATGGCCCAACGTGTAAAACACTCGAAGATAAAGAATACGGGAATACTTTTTGAATTATTATCCCGTCAAATTACTGTTGATGTGATGAATAATAATGACAAGAGCAAATCAGTAGAGTTGTTAAAAAAATTCTTTAACGAGAAAACTGAACTTGGAAAAGAAAATCAATTATATCAGGTATTGTTAAAAGAAAATTATAATTCGTCTCATAGGGCAGAAAAATTACTTGATGTAGTTTTAAAGTCCAGAGAAAAATTGCAAAATAAGAAACTTCGTAATGAAAAATATAATCTTATTAAAGAGATTAAAGAAAATTACAAAGTTGAAGATTTTTTCAATGTACGAATTCCAAACTTTAAAGTTTATGCTTCAATTTATAAGAAGTTTTTAACAGAAACTACTCCTGTATTTGATCCAGTAGATGAAGTAGATAGTACTTTTTCTATCGTAGAACATATTACACGTAATAAAGTTAAACCGAAGAATACAGACAGTAAAGTAATTTCTGAATTTAAGAAAGAAGATAAAGATTTAAGATTACTTTCTTATCAGTTAATGGTGGATAATTTTAATGGTAAGTATAAGAATCTTAATTCTATGCAAAGAAATCTGTTGAAAGAATACGTTAATAATATTTCTAATACTAATTCTTTACGTGAATTTATAAATACTGAAGTAGTAAAAATAAAGCAGATTCTTAATAAAATTTTACCACGAGTTACAGATAATATTACAAAAATTAAATTGACAGAGGCAATTAAACAGACGACTAATTTGTCAAAAGGTAAGATTGTTAAAGACAAACAGGTTGTGGCTTTAATGAGATACTATGAACTCATCAAGGAACTACATAATGTCACGGGTTAGAGAAAATTTAATTCGTAAACTTGTTAGAGAGTTAATCAAACAAGAATTAGAAGAAGCAAATTCTACTGCAAGTGTAGGTGGTCAATATAATACACCACATTCATTTAAGGGTAGTAATAAAAAGGGTAAGAAAAAAGGTAAGGCTGGTTACACTGGTGGACATACAGAACCAACCGATGGAACTGGTCATTTTATTGCCGATGACCCGAAGTTGAGAAAAGAATCCGTAAATGAAGGTAGTATCTCTCCCGCACAAGCCGGAAAATTATTTGATAAACTTTTGAAAAAACAAACAAAGGGTAATCTACCATCACCAAAAGATATAGAAACAGTTTTTAGTTTGATGAGGGTGAGATACGGCATCAAAAGTGAATCCATAAATGAAGGTAAGTATCACGATTATAGGAATGATGAGTCAATGACTCCCAGACAAAAAATTGGAATGGCGATGAGAGAAACACGTGATTCTCTAAAAGAATTAGAAAGCATTGTTAAAAATAATGTTAGATTAAAAACAGAGTTAAATGTTGACTCACGGTCATATTGGAAGAATACACATAAAGCTTTAAGTAAAATAAGTGAGAGATTAGTTAATTTAGCTAACAAAGTTGGTCAATTACATTAGAGCCTATGACATTCGAAGAAAACAGAAAGTCCTTTTTGGACTCTTTGTTTAGTATTTCGACTTTATTAAAAAGGTGGCACACAGAAATACAAAACAAAGATGTTGATAAGAACTATATGATTGAAAAATTAACATTGT